>Ga0116143_10001608_pt1 | contig 26607 bp, 30 predicted proteins | sample AD_UKC034_MetaG_FD_89745 | JGI IMG/M metagenome (GOLD analysis project Ga0116143, IMG submission 89745) | Active sludge microbial communities of municipal wastewater-treating anaerobic digesters from USA - AD_UKC034_MetaG | ecosystem: Engineered > Bioreactor > Anaerobic > Digestate | place: USA...
ATATTACCGGAAAACTTATCTATTGCAACCAATGTGACCAATCATAAACTGGAGGTATGACATGCTATTAAGACTATGGGCAAAGCTGACCGGACAGAGACTAATCGACGCTGGACTTGCAACTCACACACCTGTTGTAACTGAATCAAAATTCGAGCTGTTGATAGGAGAGAAGCGATGAACGCAAAAACCTACCAACGATGCAAGCAGGCACACCTGCTGTTGATCAATGGTTGTGGTGAGGACTGTCTGAACTGCACCAAGCCCACCTGCATCTGTGATGACCCACAGATCCAGGCTGACGCAGACAGATGGGCAGCTCAGAAAGAACATGAGCGCAAATATTACCGGACTCACCGAGAGAAGCGGTTGAAGGACTCGAATGATTATCATAGGCGAACAAGGCCAGCCCCACGTGCCACACTCCGCTGGGTAGTAGTCCCAGAGACCTTCGACCAGCTCCCCAGCGAATTCACCTACGATGAGGCTGCAAAAGTCTGGCAGGTTACAAAGACCGCAGCGGTCGAACGGATCAACAAGTTCTTGAAACTCGACCCGAACTGCTTGGTGAAGATCAAGACGGGTAGACGTTGTGGGTTAATAAAGTTGAGGAAAATATGACAACCAAACAAAGGCTCTTAATCATTATCATTCATTCTTTTATCTGTGGGCTTATATCCCTGGGAATCTTTCATGATCCACAGCACTGGGTTTTGATTATGCCCACAATGATATTCTGTGTCCCAAATATAATATGTCAATCTATAATAATTGTTGACAAAAACAGAGGTCTATAATATTATTGCATTTGGCCTGTCTGTCTTGGCTCATTTGACCTCCCACTGAAGCCACAACCCTCTGAAGGATGCCCCCCCAGAGGGTTGTGTGCTTTTAGACTGACTTAACAACTGCTTATATGAGAAATCCTGAGCTTCCCGTTTTATGAGTTGCCCAGGATTTCTTTATTAATCAGGGTTTTATTTTACCCTATCCCTGGAAGTCTTTACCAGTGTAAACTTAAAGGCGTTGCCGCCCTGGAAGTCTTTACTAGTCTGCTTTTACGTTATAATATATCTTCCAGGGATGCAGTATTGTTACCTTTATCCCTTCCCACAGTGTTAGAATTAAGCATTGAAGCAGCTTGCTTTAACTCTAGGTACTGCTCAATAGCCTCTATGCTGCATTCAGGGATTATGCCATGCTGTAATGCCTGAGATACTATATAATCTATAACCCTGCCAGCCGTATTGCATTGCCTATCACAGAGATAGTTGATTATTGTGGCTGTATCATCCGATACTGTTACGTGTAAAGCATTGCGATTCTTTTTAACATTGTATTCCATTGTTTTTCTCCAGTTTGTAGATTTAAAATTTTCAGAATAAAAAAAAAGTCTGTAACTTTTTACAGTTACAGACTTGTGAGCAAGTCTATTATTTTACTTTTCCGGCGGTTGTTTAACTTGTGAGTTATGCCGGGTTATCGTCTCTATTGCCCGTTTAAGCCTTTTTTCCAGTAATTTCAGCTTTTCCCTTAGTTTTTCACAGTCGTTGCATTTCATTAGTTATTACCCTCCTGTATATCTAATGTAGCAATCCATACAAGCCTTTCAATATTAGCAGTTCTATCAATTAATTCTGGATCTTCCCAGTCACCATATGACTTTAAAACTTCAACTATTAAGCTATCGGGAATTAAAGTAAATTGAACTAATACGCGCGGTTTTTTAATCAATTCTACTACTGCTTCATCGGCACGTCCTGAAGCCGAAACGCTATTTTGCCGCAAGAACTGCTCCGTATTTTTCTCATTGTTTCACCTCTATTATTTTTTCAATTCTGCCATGTATAGCAGTTCTTAATAATGTTTTATTCGGCGCATAAACTTCATGCCAGGAGCCGTACTGCTTATACAGATAGTTTTTCAGGTATGGTCTGAAGTCATAACAATAACCCATATATTTATAGAAACCGGATGATAGCATGCTATGTAAGGCAGAGTGATAACCGGGACCGTAAACAGTTTTTAAAAACTCTGCAGGGTTATCTATCAAGGGTTTTTTACTCTGGTCTACATGAGGCACGAACGGAAACCCTGTCACGGGTTGATTGTTTTTCATATTAATTCTCCCTTACCCACAAATTAAATTTTACGTAAAACTGGGAATTCTCTGATATTTCAAAGATATACGACAAACCTTCAGGTAAATTTTCCACAATTTCTGAAGGTTCGTCATTCTGCCCAGGAAGCCGACCATTCTCGAATTCTTCCTCGTTAAACAGTTCAATTTCTTTTGTAATTGTTCTCATTTTAAGGCCTCCTCTATCTGATAATCCTGAATAATGTTTTCAGCTGTAAACTTCTTTACGTATAACGTGCCGGAATTACTATAAATGCAGCAATATACCCTTAACCACCGATTATTAACTTTTATTTTATAGCTTGTTGGTATTCTTCTACCATAGCCGGATCTTGTATAACTCAATCTTTTTTTCTGCCACCATAAAAATTCTTGCTTTGCGTCTTGAATGATCATATTACCAGTTCCTTTTCATCATTTACGATTTTGCCTATCTCATTATCTACCGCAAGATAATACTCTAATCCCTGCAGCCCAGGGAATAACCAACTAACTCTCCGAATAGCTCTTTCAGTTACATTAAACTTGTGTCTGATTGGCCACTTCAAAACCTTCTTCCTCATTTCCCCATGTTTCATACTCAATAAAAATTACTTCTTTTTTCATTACCTCCTTAGTTAATTTTTTGGCAGAGAACAGAGCACTCTTTTTTGCTGATAAATCCCATTCTTGCAAAGGTATGTATTAAACTATAGTTAGTAGCAAATAGCATGTTCATGCCACATCCGCCGACTCTAATTACATCGGTGTAACCTCTCACAATGGAATATCCTAATATTTCCAGCAGGTTATTGTATTGTCGATAGTAATAGCGGGTTTTATGATCCCATGTTGAGCGTTCACAGCTTTGGATTGTGATATTTCTACACATACCGCTACGACTGATAGATAATACAGAATACTGCAGCCTACCAGCTTTTAATGCCGCTATGTAACACCGGATGTCTTTAATCAGGTCATCTAAGCTGTAATACTTGTTAGCTTTTAATCGTGTCATAATGCTCTTATTTTCGGAAATATTCTTTTTAATCCGTTCAATTTTTCTCATTTTTAAAACTCCTTGATTTTATTTATTGAAAAGCATATATGATATATGCTCAAACACCATTTTTAATTCAGCTATTAAAAGAGCGATGTATTTCATATAATCTCCAGTTTTTTTTATTTCATATCCGTTAATTTAACAATACCAGTTTTATCGGTTCATGTCAAACTTTAATTTACATATTTTTACATAAAAATTAAAAATATCATAATCCCAGGGTTTTGCTGCTATGCAGAATTTTTATGCTGCATTGCAATATTATATACATGGTATGTAATAATTTGGCCAGTAAAAAACATGCGGAGGTTCTGCGGAGGTCTGCGGAGGTTCTGGAGACACCAGTATTCATGCGCCTAGACTTCCGCAGAACCTCCGCGAATGGCTTGAATGACGGATTTGCGAGGAAAAACATAATTTTTTATGATTGTGAAATAGTTGAGAAATGACGTTGTAGTGAAGTGATAATCGGTGTTGTCATTTCACAATCTTCCGAGATGTTCATTTTTAGAACTATTTGCAAAGATTGATATGCCGCAAACCCGCTGCTGATGCGGGTTTCCGCGGTTTTTATACATCGGTTCTGCAGTGGCAGGAATGTCTTTACTCCTCCTGGCATAATGCTGCATTGTGATAAGTGAGGATGGGGCGCGGGATAGCTTGTATCTGAAGTGTGTAAATTGTGCTGATCATGATGTCTCTGTGTGCACTTTTCACACATTGCAGAAGCAGATGGGTAAAGGTTTTAAGACCTTTCCCACCTCTGCATGCGCTGTTCATGCGGGTTTTCAAAGGGAAAATTTTGAAGTACCGATGAACAGCGGATTTCAGATATACCTAATCCTCTAATCCGCTCTGTGGGCTCAATATAGAAGGCGATTTTTTAAAACACTGATTATCAGCGGATTCTTTATTTTTAACAGAAACTAACATAAAAATGTAATGTAAATTTTTTACATACCAGTTGCGCTCTGTGGGTATAGCTATTGAGATGCCCCCCGCGATAGATGCCCCCCGGCAGCCACAGTCTGCATATCATATCTTCTGCCATTCAATACCATATGGAGTAAAGAAGGTCTCTGTGGAGAGAAGCGCTGTGTATTATGCAATTTTGCAGAGGGGGGCCCCACAAGCTTTTGCTGTGCGCAGGGGGCGGGGTGTCCAAAAATTGTGAACGTCCCCTCCCTCCCATCTCATACCCACACATCACAACCTAAAAAGTTCCGCCCTCATGCGACCCTTTTAACTTGTGAAATAGGATCATGTGTGAAAATCGCACATGCTTTTTCCAGAATATTTTCCAGATCCACGCAAAACCAATTCTGAAAATAACTTTCCTAAAATTTTTTGGAAATCGAAAATGACGAAAACGCTTGACATTACAAAAGTTACCGCCTTATACTTGGGGTAGGAGTTGTACAATGATAGAAACCTAGGAGTCCTTATGCCCCCCAAATATAGTGATACATCTTTTGATCAGGAATCGGAGAACGCGAAGGCCATTGACAGATTGGAAGAAGCCGTTAAAGCTTTGACTGATACTGTACAGACCCTCACAACTACACTGACAGCATATACAGCAGCCCAGGCAGTTCGATGTGAAAGTGCCAATCAGACACTCAAAAAGGTAGAGAATATTGTTTGTGGGCGAGATGAGAATCCGGGGCTTTCATCAAAGGTAGCAGGGCTGACTCTGCAGATGAAGTGGGTTATGGGCATAGTGACTGCGCTATCCAGTACCACATTTGGGCTGACTATTCATCTGATAAGCAAGAAACTGGGGATTTGATTCATGGCGAACAAGCTGCTGAAAGAACTTGAAAAAGAAGGAAGGAACCTGTGCTATGGGCAGGTGCTTCCTTATCGTCAGCGGCGGTTGGTTATGCTCTATGATGGGTCGAATACAGCAGAATTAGCCAGGAAATTAAAGGTGTCTCAGGCCACGATACAGAAGTGGCTTACTGATGGGAAGGTGCAGAGTGCATTGTCTGTCAGAGATACTTTGAATGATAGTTATGATATTGCAGACAGGATTGAGAGGAAAGAGTTTTGGACCGCGATTATGTATGATGAGTCTGCAGATTTGAAAGACAGACTTAAAGCATCAGAATTACTTGGGAAATCTGAGTGTGATTTCTCTGAGACACGGGTACTTAAAGGCGTGGGACAGGGGACTACAGTTATTATTAATACTGGTGTTCCAAGAGCCCCTGATGATCCTGATATTGAGATTAAGAAGGTTGATCCAGAGGGCATTGAAGATGCCACAGTTCTGACATTGGATGATATATTATGACACAGTTTAAATCAGAACCTGAAATACTGGAAACCGGGTATAATCCGCATCAATTACAGTTTGAGATACATCAGCACTTAAAGCGGTTTTCAGTACTTGTGTGCCACAGAAGGTTTGGGAAGACTGTATTAGCAGTTAATACTTTGGTGGATGCTGCTGCGAGAAGCAAGAAGGTGAATCCAAGGTATGCTTATATAGCCCCTTTCCGTAATCAGGCCAAGGATATTGCGTGGCAATATTTCAAACAATTTGGGTCCCGCATCCCTGGGGTTGAGTTTAATGAATCTGAACTAACTGTGAAATTTCCACACAACGGAGCTGCGACTAAACTCTATGGCGGGGATAACGCGGATGCCCTCCGTGGGCTTTATTTTGATGGGATTGTTGTAGATGAAGTAGCTGATATGGCACCGAATGTCTGGTCAGAGATTTTAAGACCAACTCTGACTGATAGGCGTGGGTGGTGTTTGTTTATAGGGACACCTAAAGGTATCAATCTGTTTTCACAGCTTTATTTCAGAGCTTTGGATGATAAGGATTGGTATGCAGGGATATATCCCGCCACTCAGTCTATTGGAGTTCTGCCCTGGATTACACAGGATGAGTTGGATAATGCCCGCAAGGATATGACCGAATCCAAGTATCGTCAGGAATTTCTGTGTGACTTTGGTGCTGCATCCGACAATGCCTTGATTTCCATTGATCTGTACCGGGAATGTGTGAAACGTCAGCCTGATGAGAATGTTTATTCCTCGATGCCAAAGGTTCTTACCGTAGACGTAGCAAGATTTGGGGGAGATTCTTCCTGTATTGGTAAACGTCAGGGCTTTGCTGTAGGGCCTGTGCAGAGATTTCTGGGTTTGGATAACATGGCATTGGCTGATAGAGTGGCGGCCACAATAGAACATTGGGGCGCAGACGTTACCTTTATTGATGGTGGGCGTGGGGAAGGTGTTATAGACAGGCTGAGAAGATTAGGATTCAATATTATTGAAGTTAATTCGCAGTCCCAGGCATCTAATCCTGCCAAGTATGCGAATAAGCGTGCAGAAATGTATGATCTGCTGAGGCAGTGGATGGAGGACGGAGGGGCGTTGCCTTATGACCCCCGATTGGAAGCTCAGATCACGGCAGCAAAATATGATTTTGATAAACAAGGCCGTATGATTCTGGAACCCAAGAAGGATATTAAGGATCGCATAGGATACTCACCCGATGAAGCGGATACCATCGCCCTCGGTTTTGCTCAGAATGTGAGAATCCGGCGCAAGTCCCCCCGTTCTTCCTCCAACCCTCAGAGCCGTAAGGAATATTCTGTGTTTGGCAGAACCGCCACAAGGAGATAAATATGTGTACTAATTTGTTTAAAGCCCCTTCAATACCGACACCCCCTGTGGTTGCTCCTGTGGCACCACCTGAAGCACCTGTCGCCCCGGAACCAGAACCACTGAAAAATGCAGATGAAAGATTACAGGCCGCCAGGTCTGATACTCGCAAGAGAGCTGCAGCATTAGCAGCACTTTCTGGCACTACTCTGACTTCCCCCTTGGGCCTGTCAAGTATTGCGTCCACGACTAAGACACAACTGGGGCAATAATATGGACATGAGAGTATGGTACAAAAATGCAATGATTTTAATTGATGACATGCGGCGCAGACGTGAGCCCATGTTATCCTTCTGGCAGGATATTCAGAAGTATATCCTTCCGTGGCATGGGCGAAACCTGGCTGGCGAAAATTCCAGTGAAGTAGACAGTGATGAAAGAGACCATTCTGACATATTCAGTCAGGCACCTGAAGATGCTGTGGATAGATTGGCTGCTGGCTTTCAGTATTCAATCACACCCAGATCAGATCCGTGGTTCTCATTGTCTCCTGAAGATCAGGCACTTATGATGAGATACGCGGTTAGAACATATCTGGCAGAAGTTGAAAGACGTATGCGTCTGGTTTACAGCAAGTCCAATCTGTATGACGCGCTTCATGCTGTTTATCTTGAACTCATAGCCTTTGGGACTGCTGCTATGGCGGCACTTGAAGACGATGACTATGTTGTGCGGTTCAAGACCTTCACAGCCGGGGAATACATGATAGCCGCTGATGATCGTGGGCGTGTGAATGTGTTCTATCGTGAAATGTGGATGACAGCCAGACAGATGCTCTCCAAGTTTGGTAAAGATAACCTGTCTGTGCAGGTACAGACTGCATTAGAAAAAGGACAGACTGAGTTGCTGTTCAGAGTTTGTCAGTTGATATACCCGAATGACGGGGCTGTGAAAGATTTTGCCCTGCTGGATAAGCCGTATGTGTCGGTGTATTTTGAAAAAGAAGGCATGACCAAGAATGATAAAGCCCTTGAAATCAAAGGGTATTATGAATTTCCGGTCATGGTTGTTCGCTGGCGCGTCGTGGGTGATGATGTTTGGGGCAGAAGTCCCGCAATGAAAGTGCTTCCTGATGTTAAGTCACTTTATAAGATTGCAGAAAATACTTTGATTGCTCTCGACAAGGTTCTGGACCCGCCGCTTGTTGCACCGGGTTCACTGAAGAATGATTATGTAGACACCTTTCCTGGTGGTGTGAATTTCTCTGATGATATTTCTGGCGCGGATGCTTTCAAGCCAATTTACCAGATACGCCCGGATATTAAATCTGCTGAATACATAAAAGAACAATTAGTCGCTGCGATACAACGTGGATTCTTCAATGATATTTTCCTCATGCTGACCAACACACCTGACACCAAACGCATGACTGCGTATGAAGTTCAGGGTCGTAAAGAAGAAAAAATGACCATGCTAGGTCCGGTTCTTGGACGACTGCAGGGAGAATTGTTAGAACAAATTATTGACAGAACATTCGCAATTATGTATCGTAAGGGTGTACTGCCTACACCACCGCGAGAATTGGCAGGATCTGATCTGAAGGTTGAATATCTGAGTATTCTGGCTAAGGCACAGGAAATGTCCTCTGTTAATGCCATGTTACAGATGCTTAACTTCGCAGGTGCGCTTGCTCAGGTGAAGCAGGAAGTATTGGATAAACTGAACGCTGATGGTATGCTGGATGAATTTGCTGAGAAACTTGGTGTGCCTCCACAGGCTCTGTTACCTGAAGATCAGGTAATGGCAATCAGGAAACAGAGAGCTGAACAACAGGCTCAGATGCAGCAGATGGCAGCAGCCCAGAGTGCAGCGAACATGGCGCAGACCGCAGGGAAAACGCCCTTGGGTGATGGAACTGTTCTGGATAAAATCATGGAGCGTGTAGATGAAAACAGTTGAAGCAGAAGAAAAGCGTGAATCTGCTCAGGCTAAGTCTGAGTTAGAAGATAAACGCTATATGCACGATCTGGCTAAGGTTGTACAAACAGCCGAAGGCAAGAGAGTGTTTATTCGTCTGCTTGAAAGGGCTGGCGTTTTCTCCCAGGTGTTTGTGCCGGGAGAAAACGACAGATCATATCTGAACGAAGGGCGTAGGCTCTTTGGGTTGAATATGTTACGGGATTTGATGAGGGCGGACCCTGAGAATTTCACTCTGCCCATCATGCAATATAAACCACAGGAGTAAAATATGAAGACAGGTGAAACAAGCGTAGCCGCTGAAGTTTCAGTCGCGGCTGCACCAAACGTAGGTGGGACAGGGGCTGAAACCCCTGTAGTTGCCCCACAGACCGAAACAACTCAGGATGCAACGCTTCTGACTGAGGAAGCCAAGCCTGAGCTGGATACTAAGTCTTTATTGGACGTGGACGGTGAGGCAAAGTCAGAGGAAACCACAGAAGAAAAAGACGAAGTTCCTGAAGGTGATTATGAATTGAAGTTTGAGGAAGGCATGGAACTTGATGCAGGGCTTCTGGACTCTTTTAAGTCCCTTGCCAAAGAACTCAAACTTGGGAATAAAGCTGCACAGAAACTTGTGGACATGGTAGCAAGCCACGCACAGAAAGCTCTGAAGGAACAGCGGAATAAAGAACTCGAAACCATTGCAGGTTTCAAGAAAGAAATTCTGGCCGACCCCAAACACAAAGAGCTTATCAATGATGCACAGGCCGCCGTTCGTAAGTTCGCTGGTGACAATGAAATGTTTAAGGAATTAACAAAGTCGTGGGTGGGAAACCATCCCGGCTTTGTGAGGTTTTTGGCAAGTATCGGCAGCCATCTGAGGGAAGCCGATATGGTGTCAGGTTCTGCGTCTGGCGAGGGCGGGCAGAAGCAAGACCTGGGTTCCATATTGTATCCTGATATGGCAAAGAAAAAGTAAGGAGTAATAATAATAATGGCAACTCTCGGAACAAACGCTGTAACTCTGATGGATGTAGCCCGCAGAACGATCGACAAGAAAATTGCGACCGTTATCGAGCTGCTGCACGACACCAATGAAATCCTTCAGGACATCATGTGGATGCCGTGTAATGATGGTGACAACCACGTTGTTTCCATCCGAACTGGTCTGCCCTCTGTATCGTGGAAACGATTCAACTACGGCGTTGCACAGAGCAAATCGCAGACGCAGACTGTAAAAGAAGCTACTGGTATGCTTCGTGCGTACAGCAAGGTCGATGTTGACCTGGCTGAAAAGAATGGCAATGCTGCACAGTTCCGTGCATCAGAAGACGTGGCCTTCCTTGAAGCCATGAACCAGGAACTTTCCTCAACCCTTTTCTATGGTAACACCAACACCACTCCTGAAAAGTTTAACGGCTTTTCAATGCGCTATGTCACCCCATCAACCGACAACACCAAAATTGGTTATAACATGGTTAATGGCGGCGGCTCAGGAAGCACCAACACTTCTATCTGGCTTGTTGCGTGGGGCGATCAGACTGCTTTCGGTCTGTACCCTGAATCAGAACGCGCCGGCTTCGACATGAAAGACATGGGCGTGCAGATGTTTGAAGACAGCAATGGACTTCTGAACAAATATTACGTCACTGAATACACCTGGCGTTGCGGTCTCTGTGTCAAAGACTGGAGACACGTTGTACGCATTTGTAACATCGACGTAAGCACCCTGACTGACGCTGGCGAATCAACCTTTGACGGTCCAGCCATTCTCCACCTTATGATCAAAGCTCTCCGCAAACGTCCGGCTTCTCTGCTTGGCAGACCCGTGTTCTACATGAACAATGACATCCTGACAGCTCTTGACCTTATCTCTAACTTCGACAACCGCCTGTCTCTCAAGGTTGAAGAAGTTGATGGTAAACCGATCACCTCTTTCAGAGGTATCCCGGTCAGACGTTGTGACGCGCTCCTTAACACTGAATCTGCTGTAAGCGGTTTCTAAGCTGTAATCGCCCCCGCAAGGGGGCTTTTCCTGAACTCATCTGAAAGGACAAAGTAATGAGAATCGACAAAGATAATTCAATCGCTTTCAATACCGCGCTTGGTACAGCCGGAGCGCAGGTCGTGGGCACTGCTCAGTATGGTGACATTCTTGACTTCGTAAAACCGGGCAATGCCAAAGATGAACTGTATCTTGTGGCCGTTGTTCGCGAAGCCGTTACCTCAGCCCACAACACTGCGACCGTAAACATCAAAGTGGTTATGGACAGCGCAGTTGCTTTCAACGTAGCTCCTGTAACCATTGCCGAATCTGGCGCAACCGTTGTAACCAGCCTCACCGCCGGCACACGCATCTTCGCCCAGAGACTGCCCTGGCCGATGAAACGCTATCTCCGCGCTACCTCAACCGTAGCTGTTGAAGATACAACTGCTGGCAAAATTGACATCATTCTCGTAAGTGGTGCTGATCTTCCGGCTACTGCATAAGGGGGTAGTGCATGAAAGCGTCATATGAAGTCGTGACAAAGTGCTTCAATTCCAGCAAGGGTATGTTGCTTGAGGAAGGCGTTCGCGTCATTCTTGATGAAAACGATCAGCTGGTTAAGCACTGCAAAAAGATCAAAGACATTGAAGAATCAGTTGAACCTGAAGCCGATGAAGAACTCCCTGGCGTTCCTGAAATGCCAGTGAAACCTGCAAAAGCCAAAAAAGGCAAAGCTGTATCTGACATTATGTGATTGATCAAAAAGTCAGGAGGCGTGGAGTCTCCTGACTTTTTACACCCCCCACAGGAGCGGATAACATGGCAAGCAAGATTGAAATATGCAACTGGGCTTTGAGTATGGTGAACGCTAGAAACATTGCCAGTCTGACAGAGAACAGTGCTGAAGCAGAAGCTGTGAACACAGCATACACTCCGATTTTGGATTCTATACTTGAGCAGCACCCGTGGGGTTTTGCTACCAAGACATCGGCTCTGGCTGAAATAGATGAAGATCCCTTAGAATTTGAATACGTTTACGCACTTCCGGCTGACTGCGTTAAGGTGCAAGGGACTATTCATAAACAAGATGAACAGCCACAGTTCAAGGTTAGAGAGAGAAAATTTTATTCTGATGAAGCTGAAGTAGTTTTGGAATACACCTACCGAGTTACGAACACAGGTTTGTTCACTCCTTCGTTTGTTACAGCTCTGGCTTCGGCAATCGCAGTGAGTATCGCCCCGCGTTTGGGTGCAGAGAAATTAAAGCAGTCTCTGATGATTCAGTCTCAGGGCTATCTCAGAAGCGCACAAGCCAGTGATGCCAACACAACACACAAGAAATCCACCATGAACCGGACATTTGTGAATGTGAGGAAATAATCATGGCTAATAGAATTATCAGATCCAATTTTACCGGGGGTGAAGTCACCCCTGAATTTTTTGGTAGAGAAGACATTTCCAGATATAATAACAGTCTGGAAATTTGTAAGAATTTTGTACCACAGGTTTATGGTGGGCTGAAGTCCAGACCCGGAACTCTACTCGTATCTGCCGCGCTTTTGAGCTTGTTGGATGTGGGTTCGTCTGAGAATGTCCGGCTTATTCCTTTCACGTTCAATACTGAACAAAGTTATGTTCTGGTTATGGGCGATTTAAAAATGGTCATCGTGAAGGACGGTGGACTGGTAGTTTACCCCACGGGACACCCCAGTGCGGGAAATATTGTGGTAATCACCACGCCTTACACTTCAGCCAGAGTGCCAGAGATTCGTTTCACTCAGATATTTGACACAATGTATATGACACATCCGGCGGTCACACCCTATAAATTACAGAGGTCTGATCACCATTTGTGGACCTACACTGCCGTAGCCGCGTCAAGGCTGTCGTCTCCGGGGTCTTTAACGGCGGGGTTTTACCCCTCACATTCTGCGGGGTCTGACGTTGCCCCATATGAATACGCGGTATCGTGCGTGGCGGGCGACGGCGCGGAGGGATCGCTTTCGTATGTCAGTATAGATGTGGATGTTGTGTGGCCCTCCGGGGTGGGGGTACTTTTGCAGTGGAATAAAAAGTCCAGTGCACACCACTACAGGATTTATAAGCGCAAGTATAATGGTGCGTGGGGGCTAATCGGAGAAGCTAGTCAAGCCATAGTAGGTTTGATAGACTTTTTAGATGATAACATAGAACCAAGCACCCAAGGTTTACCCACGCAGAACAATCCCATCACCACCTCTGGAAGCTATCCTACGGGCGTTGGATTGTTTGAACAGCGGGCGTTTTATGGCGGCAGTGATAATCAGCCGCAGACGGTTCACGCTTCGCAAACTGCGATACTGGACCATTTTGATTATACATCTCCATCCCTCGATACAGACGCTTTGGAATATACGTTGTTTTCTACAATGTCAGAACGTATTCTACATTTTGTAGCGATGGAAAAGCTTTTGGTATTTACTTCTGAATCTGAGAAAATCCTAGACCACGGTGCAAACTCAGATGCTTTGACTCCCACGTCTGTTTACGTTCGCACCCGAAGCCGCTTTGGTTCCGGGTCTGTCCCGCCGATGGTCATCGGAAGTGAAGTAATGTTTGTACCCAGAGATGGTGTCAGCATTAGAAACATGTTCTATTCACTTGAACAGGATGGGTATGATACGGATGATATGACGCTTTTCGCGGCGCATTTATTTGAAGATCAGAAAATTACAGACTGGGCGTATCAGGAAGACCGGGGCATCATCTGGGTTGTGACTGATGCAGGGGCATTACTGTCTTTAACGTATAATAAAAAGCAGCAGGTATGGGCGTGGGCGCAGCACCCCACAGACGGAACTGTTAAAAGTATAGCGTCCATCAACACGTCGTCTGGCAGCGAGGTCTATATAGACGTTCTCAGATATAATCAGTCATCATCCACCACGTATCACATGCTGGAGAAACTTTATGAAGGAAATCGCACCGCGCCGGAAACTTCGTTCTGTGTGGATTCCGGTGTTGAGTATATCGTCACTACACCCACTACAGGCTTTGCGTTGCCGCACCTGGCTACTCGTACAGTAGATGTACTGGCTGACGGGGCTGTGTATAAAAATGTCACTTTAACATCTCTCGGCGTAGGAGTCCTGCCGGTAGCTGCAAGTCATATAATCGCCGGTCTTCCATTCACCTGTGAATTTCAGCCCGTTCGCCTGTCTGTTCCACTGGGCGGCACAACCATTCAGGGTATGTATAAGTCAATTAACAGAGTGACACTCAGAACCAAGAACACTCGTGGGCTTTCTGTACAGAATCCGAACGGGGATTCCGTGGATCTCAAACCTCGTGGGCATGAATTGTATGGCAACCCCTCATCTCTGGTTACAGGTGATACTCTGGTGATTACCAAAGATTTTTATAACACTGACGGTCAGATATTAATTCGACAAACTAATCCTCTCCCAGCCCACATAATTGCGCTGATGATGGAGGTTGAACTTGAGGATTGATATTTCCACACCCACGTCAGAAGATGTAAAATACATGGCAGAACACCTACGCCCGATTGATGTAATCGAGGCGTGGTTACTGCTGCGTAGATTACCTTTTGAAGCGTTGGACACCTCAATAAAACTGTCTGACCACAGCTTCGTTGTGAAAGCAGATGGTGAGCCAGTCATACTGTACGGTGTGAACCGGATCGGTTTATCTGATGAGGGCGTGGTGTGGATGGTTGCGACCCCCAGGATTAAATCCCTGCAGAAAGTTTTCCTGCGAAAGTGCAAAAAGGAATTTCTTTCACTGACAGAGGGGTATGAGATGGTGTATAATTATGTCTATGAACACAACACCATCGCGCTATCGTGGCTTAAATGGCTTGGGTTCGACATTAGCTCCGCAGCCCCCGGTGGGTTTTGCAGAGTGGAATACAGAAAGCAGGTGAAATAATATGTGTACTGTGCCTATAATTTTTGGCGTGTCAACACTGTTATCGGCGTATGGCACATATCGTCAGGGTCAGGCCGCCGCAGCTTCTCAGAACTATCAGGCCCGTATTGCGGAGAATAATGCCCAGGCAACGCGCAATCAGACTGAAGTAGTTACTGCAAAAGAAACCCTTGACAAACAGGAACTAAAAAGAACTGTTGCAAAACAGAGAGCAACCGGACGCACAGGATACGCGGCTGGCGGCGTTGTTCTTGGCACAGGCAGTGCCCTTAACTGGGAATTAGACCTGACGAATCAGGAACAAGCTGACCTGAATATCTTGAGTTATAATGCAGAAGTGGAAAGACGCAATCTTTTGAATCAGGCAAACAATTATTCAGCGCAAGCTAATGTTAACCGGATGACAGCGAAGGATGCAAAGACCGCAGCAGTTCTTGGCGCGGGAACCACGCTGTTAGATGGTTACACCACATATAAAACGAAGTTCTCATAAGGGGGCTACACATGCCGAAAATTCCAGAAGCACAACCAATGGTTCAAATGCGCGAAGCCCCCGTGATGAGGCAGAGCGTAAACACTTCACCCGGAGCTTTCGGGGCTGCCACAGGTGCAGCCATTCAGGGCCTTGGGAAATTAGGACAGAATATAACTGAGGAATTGCAACAGCGGTGCAATGTGCTTGATGCCCAGAAAGCATACATGGCCGCCAGTCAGGAGCTTCAGATGTTTTTGCATGATCCGAATGAAGGACTTTATACCCGTCAGGGTGTAAATGCCAAGGGTGCGTTCCAGTCTTTGCAGGATAAAATCCCAGAGATTGCAAGCAAACACACAAGCATGCTCTCCGGGGCGCAGAGAGAACTCTTTGATAAGTTCTGGCAGCAGACCACTGTGCATGAAATCACAGGTGTTTTAAGACACGAACGCGGGCAGATTATGAATGAAAGCATTGCTACTGCTCAGGGTCTAGCTGAAATGAACGTGAATAACATGCGCCTGAATTATGGTGATGACACAGCTCTGGAAAGCTACGCAGAACAGGTGCGTGCAGCCGTTCGATCTGAAGCAGGGCTTCGAGGGTGGGGTCTGGTTGAACAGCAATTAACTGAACAGAAATATCTGTCTGAAGGATTTTCTGGTGCATTTGAAGGTTACTTCGCGGCTACGGATTATGAGGGCGCAGAAAAGGTCTTGAATAAATACGGGGATCTGATGCAGCCCAAGTTGGTTGAGAAACTTCGCAATGATCTTCGCGTTAAGAAACAGGACAGGGAAATTGAAACCCAGGCTGATAAAATCGTGGGCATGTTTCCTGATGATGAAGCCGCCGCAAAAAAGTATATTCAGGAAACATTTAAAGGCGAAGTTCGTTCTGGCATTGATCAATTTGTTGAGGCCCAGTATGCAGATAAACGCCGCATAGATGATGAGAAGATGAGTAAAGAATACTATGATGGCTTCGTCGCCATTCATAGCTCACCTTCCCGTGGGGCGGCATTGGCTATTGCGCATAACACTACCAACATGGAACTGAGAGCAAAACTGCTTTCGGCTGTTGATGGTATCCACCCCCGCAAAGTTCCAGGTCAGGGCAAGTTATCAGACGAACAGAAGGAACAAAAGAAAGCCAAGGAATTTGTAATCAATTCTGGCGTAGCCCGCTTGATCAAGAAAGAGTTTGATGAAGATCCTAATCTTCCACGCACAGAAGCTGCTGTGTATGAAAAGTTTGCTCAGTTCGGAGTTTATGATGTCACTACAATGAAAGACGTGCTGGATTATGCGAATAAGGGCGGGGTGTATGACAAGGTGAATAAGGATTCCGTTCGGGCGGCGTTGGTGAATATGGGGCTTGGCGATAAATACAAAACCAACGGGGACGTTCCGGATGAATTGGTTGAAGTCACAGCGGAACAAGCCCGGATGAAGGGCACCCCGCTTTCTCCAAGAGACATCGAAGAAACTGTCCGGGGGGCGCTCACATCCGGTGTATCCCCTACCACATTCTTGGGATTCAACACCACCACTGAATCTGAATGGTATAAATATAGTTCCACCAATCCGAACCAGACTCAGTTTGATGTAATCTCGACTATGGAAGAAACAGATCGAAGCCAGGTCGAAGCAATGGCTATGTGGATGAAAAAGAAATCAGGTAGTAAGGACCTGATCAATAAAGATACGCTGAATCCAATGTTGCGGAGTTGGTTGCCTGGGGCGATGGAAGAAGTTGAAGGTGCGAAAAAGGCACAAAATTTTTATTCGTGGGCAAAACGCCAGAGACATATTCGGTACCATAATTCCGAAGGGGCACTCATCGAAGAAATAATTACGCCGGACAAATTGCAGTCTGAAGGAATGTGGGATATACTGTGGCAAGCATATAACAAGGGGAGAAAATAATGCTTGAAATATTTAATGATGTGCCAGAACCACAGGAACCCACATACGATCTTGATACCAGTACAACCTTAGCGGCATCCATGTCCCCCGAGCAGGAGGCCGATATTGTCAACCTGTCAACTGAACACGGGTATGAAAAGACATTTCTGAGAATGTTAAGCCCAAATCAGTTACAGGCGGTGAAGAATCGGCAGCTGCACACTATCCCGCAGGATTCGCCCCTGTACAATTATTTTTCTGATCCATCTGCTGTTGCCATATCAGGCAATGATGTCGCTCTGCTTACACGACTTCAGAATTATTTCAGCAATCTGCCAGAGGAAGCGGAAAAAACGTCTGAGGCAATACAGCTTGCACCAAAGGCTGCGGCTCTCGGTCTTGACGCGGGACGATTAATAGACACCACGGGGCGTATGAACTACGCTTCAATGTGGGATAACAGGGAACAGGTTGCAAAATCATTTGGATTTTCTGGCACTGATGAAGAATTAATAAATGCTGAAACAGAGCTGAATCTGATTCAGCAGTCCATAAAAGGACTTGGATATGATGAGTCCCTTATTATAGCGGGCGCGGCATCTACAGGAGAACTTTCAGGTCAGTTGTTTTCAACTTTCACAACTGGTGCTACCGGAGGAACGACAGCCGTAGGCGCGACAGTTGGTGCTGCAGTAGCAGGGGCGACAGTCCTTGCACCGGCATTAGCCCCTGTCACTATCCCGTTAGCTACTGCAGTAGCAACAGGCGCGGGCGTTGGCGCACAAGTGGGTTTGGTGTATGACTCCTATGTTGTGGAGTCCGGCCACGCATATTCACAATTTAAAAACTTAAAAGATTTGAACGGTAAGACTTTGGATAAAGATATTGCCAAAGTTGCCGCCGTTTCTACCGGCGTGATAAACGCAGGTATTGAAGGTTCTTTAGGTGTTATGGCTCTGAAATACTTGGGTCAGCTCACCCCGCAAGGACGGGCTGCTGTAGCCGCTGCAAAACGATCTACAACTTCTGCCGTGTCCCATGCTCTGCTGAATGAAACCGTCAGACAAAGAATTTCTGGCGTTATTAAAAGTTACGCCAAAGGCGTTACGGCTGAAACCGTAACAGAAATTGCCCAGGAAGTCGTGCCCGTCATCGCGGAAGAATTAGCCAAGAACGCGGGTAATGTCTATGGTGATAATTACTTTACCAAAGTAAAAGGCGCAGCTGATCTGTACGGTGTGTTTGATGAAGAAAACATCAGAGCATACACGGAAGTTGGAAAGAAGGCAATCTTGGGTTCTGCAGGTATTGGTGCCCCGGCAGCTTTCACCCACGTATCTGCAGCAGCAGTTGAAGCTAACAGAGCTGAAAAATTCGTTGCAGTTTTGGATGACGTGAAAGCCCAAATTGGTCAGAGTTCTACATTAAAATATTCTGCTGAACAGGCATCGAAAGCTCTCAAGATCGTGGGCTTTGATCAGACCGCATGGCTTGATGCAAAAGCTCTGCAGGAAATAATTGCGAATGATTCAGAAGCTCTTGCCAAATTGGGCATCACACCGGAAGCAGCTCAGACAGCTATCGGAAAGAATGGCGCATTGGAAATTGCTGTGGCTGATCTTCCCACAAAGCTGAATGATGAACAGTATGCTTTTATCAAAGACAGAGTTCGTCAGACTATTGATTCCAAAACGGCTACAGAGGCGAAAGCATTTGACGTTAAAGCGGAACTTGGGAACATGCAGGATGTGATCGCACAGCTTAATGAAGAACAATCTGCTTTCAACACCAGAATCAATGAACTTACTGGCACCGTCAGAAAGATCGCCCAGAAGAAAGGGTGGTCGAATGATTACGCCTCTACAGCAATGCAGACTGTAGAAAGCTTTGCTTTCAGACACGCAATCACTGAGAAACAGGACGCGGCAGATTTTGTTAATCGTTTGAACATTGAAGACTTGACAGACACAGTTGAGTTCTCCCAGAACGCCACACAGACGCAGGGCGCGAAACGTAGAGTGGGTGGGAGAGCTAATATTGCTGATAATAATTATTTGATTCAGCTTTTCAATGACGCGAACGTGTCAACTCTGTTTCACGAACTTGGGCACGTATTCCTTTCTGAAGTAGAATATTTGAACCAGAAAGGCGTTGCATCTAAGAGGATGCAGAAAGACCTGTCTGTTCTGAAATCCTGGTTTAATGCTGGGGATAATAAGAATAAAAATTATCAGGAGTTATTCGCCAGATCATTTGAAAAATATTTAATGGAAGGTGTGGCACCATCTGTTGAACTTCGTGCCCCTTTTGAGAGATACCGGGACTGGATGAAGTCTGTTTATAAAACCACTAAGACTCTTTCAGATCAAGCAAAGTTTGAAGTGAAATATACTCCAGAAGTCGCTGAAGTTTTTGATCGTATGCTTGCCACGGACGAACAGATTGATTTAGCTGCGATGGATATGGACATTGTGTTTGACAGCAAGAGCATCAATCAGATGGACATGACTGAGCAGGAAAAAACTCAGGCTAAGAATCTGTTGTCTGCCATGCGTAAAAACTCAGCCCAGAGATTGCAGTGGGAAAAAGAACGTGCGGCTTCAATCCGGGAAGCCCAGTGGCGCAGAGATGCAAAAGCCGCGATTAAAAAGAACCCTGTTTATGCGGCAAGGGAAAATCTGAAAAAAGCCCCGATGGATACTGTCATGCTTCGTGATCTCGTTGGCACAAAAGCTATGGAGAAAATGAAGACCAAACAGATCGGACTTTTCAAGAACGACACCGGGCGTGCCCCAGAAATCGCTGCATCTGAGAATGGTTTCAACTCTGTACAGGAAATGGTTGAAGCACTTTCAGCCGCACCCACACAGAAAGATTTCATTGCTCAGTTTGTTAAAGACGCGCGCGCCCGCTATGAGGCTTCCAGCTTTTCGGCTGCAGAAGCTATTATGTTTGAAGAAAAATCATCGCAGTATCTTGAGACTGTGGGTAAAGTTCTTGCGCGTAAACTCGGATTTGATAATGAACACCGATCAGCCAGAGCCCTTAAACAATGGGCTGAACGTGTTATTGGCAATGAAAAGATTAAGAACGCCACAGCCACGGGTAATTACATTCGTAGATTCCGTGGGGCTATGAACCGCCAGAAAGCCCTGCTTGCAAAAGGTGATTACACAAATGCTCTTAGAGAGCTGAATCTTGCCCGCGAAGAAATGGCAAAGAGTCAGGCTTCCCGCGATGCCCGCAGATACGTAGGCAGGGCAGAGCGCAGGTTGAAAAAACTTGCAAAGACCAAGACTCCGATGGACGTTACCTTCAGAGAAAATCTGGTTATATTCCTCAACCGCATGGGCCTTATACAGCGAAAGAATCTGCCCACCCCCACTCAGAAACTGGAAGACGTATTGGCTTCTTATTTCGGGGATCAGAATGATGCCGTAGTTCCGATGATGCCTCCTTCGCTTCCTGCTGTTGCGTCTGGTGCGCAGGTGAAATCTTTCCGGGATAGTTTATCCCTTAATGATTTCAGAGAAGTAGACGCTTTTGCGACCTGGCTGTCTGGCATGGGCAAGAGAATCGCCGCTGGCACAATGGCTGAACTTGAGGGTACAGAAGCTGCGGCAGTTGAATCCTTGCTGAGTGATCTGAATACTCTGCCAAATAAGGGCAAGCCCTTTGCCAAAGACGGCATACTCAGAACTATATCTGATGATGCACGCAAAGCCCTTGCCCATATGCTAAACCCAGATGTGATGTGGAGATTGCTCGATGGTTATCAGGACAATGGTTCACACACCCGTATGATCTGGAGAAAGCTGAATAAACATTTGGGTGATATGCAGAACAGGCTTGATGAACTGCAGGACATTATGCGCCCTGTAACAAATTATTTGTCAAAGCGGTCTGCGAAAATGCCAAAAATTATTACATCCGAAACCGTGGATATGGAAATCCCCCCGGTTCCGAAAATTATGCAGGAAGATAATCAGTCGTGGTCATATGAGCGCATCCTAATGATTGGTTTGAACCAAGGCACATCCTACAACAAACAGGCCATCATGGATGGCTACGGGCTGACTGAGACTCAGGTAACTCAACTGCTGTCTGTGCTGGATGATGCAGACTGGGATGCTATTGCGAAGATTACTGAAGTGATAGACAGCCAGTGGGATTTGTTATCCTCCGCGTATCAGAAGTTGAACATGATGAAACCCACAAAAGTTAAAGCCGAGGCATTTGTCACCCCCACAGGTAAAAAGATGCAGGGGGGATATTTCCCGATTAAATTTGACCCGGATCTCTCTATCAAAGTGGATGAACGCTTTCAGGTCCAGGATGTTATGCAGTCTATCAGTGCCGCATTTATTCCACCAAAACCCGTCTCCGGTATGCTCAAAGAGAGGACTGGAACTGCGGGATTACCAGTATCTTTAAGCTTCAACACAATCTCATCCCACCTCCGGGACACCTCACTCTATGGGCATGTCGCGCCGATTCTGAACGACATCGACAGGATTACGCGAAGACCAGAATACCGAAAGAACGTGGTAGACGTGTGGGGTAAAGAAGTTTACCAGCTTATTCGTCCATACCTTCAGGACATCGCCAAGGGGGGCAAAGCCCCTCCAGGCAGATTCATGGCGAGGCTTGGTCAGTTCAGATCAATGATTTCTGCATGGAACTTGGGTTATAAGCTATCTGTTGCTGCGAAACAGTTCCCGGCATATTTCACTTTCCTGAGAAAGTTTGGAATCGTGGATGGTGTAGCAGGGACGCTTGATTATATGTTCAGTCCGATTGAAAATTTCAAAGCTATAAAAGAGATGTCTTCCTTTATGCGTCATCGTGGGGAATTGATAGACGAAACTATTCAGCAAGCTTTGGACATTTCAAAGCAGGACAGTAAAATCGTTCAGTACGCCCAGGCTGCGGCGTATTATCCCATTCAGTTTGCGGATGCTTTGATTACCTTCCCGGCGTGGCACGCGGCCTTTAAAAAGGGTCAGACACTTTTTACCACTCTTGAGGAAGCCGTTCTGTATGCTGATGATATGGTGGCCGCCACTCAGCCCTCTGCCCGTGTGCAGGATAAATCTGCGTTCCAGAGAGATCGGGGTTCAATCCTTATGGCACTGAATTTCTTCCGTGGGTGGTCTATCAAATACGGTAATGAATTGTATTATCAAACTTCTGGGTGGGCTGCAGGAAAAGTGAAGACCCTGGATATGGTGCGCTTTATGGCGATAGACGCAATCCTGGCCCCATTCTTAACCTATGCAACTATCACAGCCCTCAGAGGGAAAGAGTTTGAAAAAGAAGAAGTCCTCAGTGAATTAGTGTCTTATCAATTCGCTGGTCTGCCTGCCGTGGGTGAACTCGTAAATGTGGGCACAAAATTGGCTCAGAATAAATTCGCTACTAATATCTTTGATACACCCCTCACTGACATTGGTGCAAAGATGGTGGACTTTGGCAGATTGCTTATGAAAGAGGATGAAGACAAAGCAAAGAAAATTGCTTGGTCATTAGCTTCAGGATACTCTTTCATTATGAAAGTTCCTGTGTTACGATTGTATGAAGATTTGATGGAAGGCAGACGACAGTTTATGAATAATAAACGTCTCCTGTCGTTCTTATTCCCAGACCCCGCGAAGAAGCAGAAAGGACGGTAATGTATGACGGTAACACAGGCGAGTTCCCGAAGCTCACTTTTCACTGGTAATGGGTCTAATAAGACCTTTGCTTTCACGTTCAAAGTTTTGAGCGATGATGATCTGGCTGTGTATCTGTATGACACGGTTTCCGAAGTGACTACACTTCTGGAAAAAGATACAGATTACTCAGTCACTCTCACAGATGAAGGAGAATCAGGGGGTTCGATTACCACTGTAGTTGCTCCGGCTTCTGATGAAAAACTGAGAATATACAGATCCACGCCCAAAGATCAGGAAACTGATATTCCAGACCAGGGTAACTTTTATCCGTCTGTACTGAACGCGGCCCTGGATAAGCTGACGTTGCAGGTTCAGGAACTTTCCGAAATTATTGACAGGGCGATTGTTCTTGACCCCATGAGTCCTGATACTCCGGCAGACCTGATAGCCAGAATTGATAACGCTTTCACGACTGCAGTTACCGCTAATTCAACTGCGGGCATAGCATTGACCACAGCCCAAAGTGCTGTAGTTACTGCCAATTCTGCGGTAAGCACAGCCAACACAGCATCCTCAACTGCCTCAACCGCAGTGGGTACAGCAAATACAGCATTGGCAACAGCTACGTCTGCTGTGAATACCGCGACCGCCGCGAACGTCACAGCCAACAATGCTTTGAACACTGCAAATGGCATGCTGACCTCAATGCAGGATTATGTCAATAATGCTCTGGCTGCGTCAATCCTCATATCAAGTAATCATGGCGTTGCATGGACAACCACAATCAATGATGGTGATACTTATCTTGACACACCATTTCTTATAACCTCTGGGCTTTTGTTTGTGGGCGGGGTTCTCTACAACCTTTCTGACAGCAACCACGTAACCCTGAGTATCGAGAATGGGTACACTCGTATCACGTTCCCATCTCCGATTGTAGGAACCCACGAGTCTATTCTCATTGTTCTAAGCACAGGTAATACATGGACTACTACTTTGGAAGATGGTGACACCACAGTCACTACACCCATTTCTTTCACCAAAGGTGTATTTATGGTGGGTGGTATTCTTTACGATCTTACTAATGCTTCACATGCGACCCTCGACAATTCCGGCGCAACTACGGTAGTAAACTTCACAAGTGCTATATCTGGCACACATGAAGCAATTTTAATCACTTTCGGATAAGGAGAATCTTATGAAAAAACTTGTCGTATTGTTTCTGTTCCTGTTGTGCCAGACGGCTTTCGCTCAGCCCATGTCAGTTCAGACTGATCAGAACTGGGGTTTCCTTGGACTGACTACTTACACGTATTCTGTTCTGGCTTCAGAAACTCTGGATCTGAATGACGTGTTTGCCCTGTCAAATACTGGTGGGGAAAAAGTAAAAGGCTTTAAATTCAGGGTTTATGGCGGGGATGTAATGCTCGCCCCGAAAGACGTTGCCGCCACGGGGACGTATCAAATTGGGGAATACGTTGCAAGTGGAACAGTGTTTCCGGGATGGACAGGTCTTAAACTTCCAATGGATAAAGAGTATAATTTTTCAATTTACCCGATGGGTCTTGATGTTGTGATTGTATTCACGGCCTGGTAAGGCCGTGGGTTTAACCTGCGCTTACCTTTCAAAATAGGAGATTGATATGAAATTTTTAAATGTTCTCTTTTTTCTAATGTTCATATGCACTGTAGTTTATGCCGGTGGGCCATACCCGCCAAATCAACTCGGTACAGATTCGATACCGGATGGCGCGATTACAGTAAACAAGCTCGACGAAGATACAATCTTTTACAGTGCTGGGTTGACCTGTGAGCCAGCCTACACTGACAATGGCGACAACACGATTACCATTGCTCCCTGCAGTGTGGTTCTGTGGGACAACGCAGAGTTCGAGGGATTGCCTAGGGTATACTCCTTTGACACTGCTACACTCACCCTGAACATCAATGCTACCAACTACATTGTGGCTAACTATAACGCCGGTTCTCCTGAACTTCAGGTCATAACTGATGTCAGTCTTATTACTGAGTCCGATGTGGTTCCGGTGTTTACCATCTATGATCTCGGTGGTTATCTGCATGTCCTTAGTTGGGATTCTATGGCCGAGGGCTTATCCAACAAGTTGCACCAAAGACTTGTGAAGACCAACAGATACGCCTATGAGTCAGGACTTACTGTTACTCCCACAGGTCTGAACTTTCAGGTCGCCGCTGGTCGCGTGTGGTATGGTGCCAAGGTTCAGGCTTTGGAAGCGGTAGTCTCTACCACTGACACGGTTCTGCGGGTAGCACCAAATGGAACTGTGGCATCCATCACAGCTTTTAATAATACCAACTATTATAGTGGTAATACCCTTACGACTTTAACGAACAACAGGTATGCAGTGAACTGGGTGTACCGTGGCGTGGAAGACCAGAAGCACGTCTATGTAATGCTGGGGTCTGGTGACTATACTCTGACTCAGGCCATTGAGTCCACACCTCCAGCAGCCCCAGCGTTAATCACAAGTCACGCTGTGCTGACTGCCAAGGTTATTATCCAGAAGTCAGCTACCTCAGTTACCTCGATTCAGTCTGCGTTCTCCACACAGTTCACTGTGGTTCCTGCTCAGGTCATACCCACGACCACCAAGATTACCTCTGGTACAATTTCAGCAGGGGCTTCGTCCTTGGTTGTTCCACTGGCCTCCACGCTGATTAACGGCAGCGCACCTAAGTTTCAGTTGGTTTTCGATGGTATGACCCATGTATATCTGAATGACCCAGCGAACGTGGGTGTGGGACATGGGTTCTCATCAGTTACAGCTGACGGCACCAACTTGACAATCAACTTTAACTACACTACAGTAAGTGGTGGGAATTACATTCTGTACACCTTGAGTGATACATACTAAGGAGATCAACTATGAAACGACTTTTGATTCTTTGTCTAATGGTTCTTACGGCTACTGTGGGCTTTGCACAGGCACGCCCCTCGTTCGATCAGATAGCCCCCGGCACCGGCAAGTTCGCTAACGGCACCGCCGCTGCACCAAGCATTACCTTCGGCTCTGACCCTGACACGGGGATCTATCGGTATGGGGCTAATGAAATTATGATGGCAACCAACGGGAAGCCTTCTCTATACGTATCTCCAGTGTGTTTTGGGTTCTACAGAGATTCCAATAGCGCAGGAATGATATTAAACTTGGGCGGAACAGATGGGGCTGGGAATATTATCCCTTACGCACAGATAAAAACAGTAATCGCCTCTAATACGCCGGGAGCTTATGCCGGTAATCTTACATTTCATACGCCGACATCTGTAGCTCAAACAGAAAGAATGCGAATTACCAACCTAGGAAACGTCCTCATCGGCACCACTACAGACGACGGCGTGAGTAAGCTGCAGGTGAATGGTTCTATCTCTCTACTTTCGCAAGGGTCTTCAGGGGCTTCAGGGGCAGATTTGGTTTATCGTGTAAGTATTGCGGCTAGTGGTGTCCATACAATTCCTATTTCTGGATTAGAAGTAGGTCAGATATTGCTTTATGAGGGAACAAACGCATACGGAGCCAAATTCTTTGTGGACAGACCAAACTCTGTTGAAGAACAAGATCCGAGCAACAGATATTCCAACACCGCCGACAATGCAAGCACTATCAACGTATATTGGTCTGGATCAGATTGTGTTATACAAAATAAAACTGCGGGAACAGTGGTTCTTAGATACCGAGTTTACGCGCTAATACCATAAGGAGTAACCCTATGAAAAAACTTTTGATTCTTTTCGCTCTCGTTCTTCTGACAACCACCTGCTTTGCTCAGGAACTAACTGCTGATACCCCGGCAACTGTGGACTGGCTTGGGGAAATCCTCAAGGCTCTGCTGATTGCTTTGGTCTCCCTGCTGG
>Ga0116143_10001612_pt1 | contig 26540 bp, 18 predicted proteins | sample AD_UKC034_MetaG_FD_89745 | JGI IMG/M metagenome (GOLD analysis project Ga0116143, IMG submission 89745) | Active sludge microbial communities of municipal wastewater-treating anaerobic digesters from USA - AD_UKC034_MetaG | ecosystem: Engineered > Bioreactor > Anaerobic > Digestate | place: USA...
AATAGCGAAGGTCAATTAGGGTGGTACGTTGGTTTTCTTGAAACCAAAGGTACGACATACGTGTTTGCGTGTAATATTACCGGAGGGAAAAATCCTTCAGGCAAAGCCGCTCGGGCTATTGTCGAGAGTGTTTTGAAATCTAAAGGACTCTTATAGATCAAGACACGCTTGAAAAGGAGGGGCAATCATATTTACAGATGGGAGCGACCTATATATAGTTCGATTCCCTTTGGGTACCCCAATTATTTGCCTCATAACCATATAGGTTATAGGTTTAAGGCTATGATCAGTAACCCTGGTCATAGCCTTTTTTATCTCTCGATGTCCCTAGGAGTTGGGGCATTATTTCATTCGCTTCAATTTTCAGATCTCGGCTGCAGTCTTTTCTGTATATAAACTCGCCTTTTTAGCGCTCCTTAGCACCAAATTCGCGCAAAACCTATCACATATAATGGCGGCTATATAATGTGAACATCGACGGTATTTAGCCGATTTCTGTGCGCTTAAAAAGTCATTATATAGGAATTGGTAGGAGAGGAGAGTGTTAGGCGAGTTCTGCTTTTAATTCCTGCCACATCTTTTTCTGCTTATTCCAGGATATCTCTCTGGTGATCTCATTCATCTTGTATTCGGGGATGCGATTGATGATATCATCGCCGGAGAAGAGGATTTCTTCTTGGATACTAGGCGCGAGCATTACCATATTCAGCAGAAGATACATCTTAGTATGGGTTATATTGAGCCAATCAGCGATTTGTTTTAGATCTTTTGCCTTGCCTTCTTTAAGCAACCCTTTGATTTGATATGCCAGGAGCAAAGACTGGCGCATTTTGGGTTCCTTTTGGATTGCTACATCTTTTGGCGTCTCACGAAACAGGCTTGTTTCTAAATCGACATCGAATTCATGGGTTTTCGATGAGTTTAGCAGCGTTATGAAGACTTTTTTGTTCACAGCGTCATATTCTGCAGTCTTAAGGACGGAGAGGATGGTCTTGCGCTGTTGCTCGAACGGCAAGTTTTCCCATGCTTCTTGGGCGATATTCTTGTCGTCTACAATTTGACGCAGGCAGGACATAATTTGGTTCTCGAATCTCAATGCATTAACGGTCTTGGTGGGGCAATTTTCGTAGCCTCGCTTCTGAGCGTTTAGACAAAAATAGTACTGATATTTCCACTTGCCGTTCTTGACAGAGTAAGTATAGCTCATCGAGCTGTTGCAGTGCTTACAGCGGGCTATCTGGCTCAATAAACCGGTATTTTTAGACGGCGGGGTTCTTTGCTCGCGCCTATTCTGTTCTAAGATAGCCTGCGCTTGGTTAAAAATCTCCTCGCTGATTATCGCCTCATGCTGCCCTTGAAATACCTGCTTGCCTTTGTAGTTAATTTTGCCCATGTAGATCATATTCCGCAGCATAATGTGGATATTGGTGGCCTTGAATGGAATATTGCCGGAAGGTTTGCCTTTCCTAATATAAGCTTTGGTCCGGTAGCCTTTCTTGTTAAGAGCCATAGTTACAGCAAGGATGGACCGTTCCTTGATATAGAGATCGAACATTTCGCGGATAATCTTGGCCTCGGTCTGATTGACTACGATTCTATGGTTTTCTTTATCGAGATCATAGCCTAAGGCAGGACGACCGCCCATCCATTGGCCCTTCTTGCGCGCTGCGCCCATTTTGTCGCGTGTGCGCTCAGAGATAATCTCGCGCTCAAATTGCGCGAAAGAGAGGAGGATGTTGAGCGTTAGCCGTCCCATTGAGGAGTTAGTATTAAAATGCTGAGTTACAGAGATGAAAGCTACGTTGTTCTGGTCGAAAAATTCAAGGAGTTTGCTGAAATCGAGTAGTGAGCGCGACAATCGGTCTACTTTATAGACGACAACGCAGCCGATTTTACCAGCTTTGATGTCTGCTATCATCTTTTGCAGCGATGGGCGCTCTGTGGTGGCCCCGGAAAAGCCCGCGTCGTCATAGCGATCTGTTAGGGCAAAGAAGCCTTCGGACTTTTGGCTGATAATATAGCTTTCCGCAGCCTCCCGCTGGGCATCAAGCGAAGTAAACTCCTGCTCCATGCCGTCATTGGTCGATACACGCGTATAGATTGCGCAGGGGATAGGCTTCTTCGTTTCTGCGGGTTTATTATCCATATTTACCCCTTACAGCTTAAAAAAATCAAAGGCACTCCAATTATTTCCTGTAATAACGCGAGCCACAGCAGATATTGTTCTATATATCTTGCCGTTATACTCAAATCCTCTTTCAAGCACCTTAACTTCGATCTTTCTGCCCTTGTAGATCTTAACAATCTTGCTGCCGGGGATAGGCAGGCGTTTATCCCTGAATTTTCTATTTGAATAGTTCTGGTTGGCGGACTCCGGATCAGGCCGAAGGACTTTATTATTAACAGGATCATATTTATCGATTAGCTCTTTGATGCGTTTTTGTGTTTTATCTGATATTCCGCCAAATTCGAGCTCCTGGAGCCTATGGGCGATTTGTCTAATCAAGAATCTCCTGTTATGCGAAAACTCGCCCGATTCCTTAAAAAGGTCCTTGTAGGCCCATTGGAGGCCTTCCGCGTCCAACTTCATTATGGCTGAAATCTTGGCTTCAACAGTCGTTTCCATTGGCATATCCCCTCAGTCATATATAGGCATAGGTTTGGCCAGATAGCAAGTTATATAAGACCCAGATGTTGCATAACTTTTTTGCTGGTAAAGCGTTTTGAGCGTGCTATAATGTAACAAAATGTAATCGGAGAAGCTGAATGCAGGAAAATGTCGAGTTTTATACCGCTGATGAAGTCGCCAAAGTCTTAAAATTACACCCTTACACAGTCAGACGATTATGCCGGGAGAAGCGCGTCCCGGCTTTTAAATTTGGAGGGCAGTGGAGGTTTCGTAAGGACGAGATTGATAATTGGACAAAAAATCATATTGTTTTGAATAAGGATGTTTTGTAATGGCTAATGAAGCGCTTCTAAAAAAAATGTGGGCCGCAAAGGGTTTTAAGCCAAATGACGAGCAGGAAGAGGCTATTCTTTATGCTGGCGCCAGTCCGCTTTTCATTACAGCGGCTCCGGGTTCGGGAAAGACACGCGTCCTCTTGTGGAGAACCGTTAATCTTATCGTTTGTCACGGCATCAAGCCGGAGGAGATTTATTTAAGTACATTTACCGAAAAGGCCGCATATCAATTGCGGGAGGGATTGAAAAGCCTGCTTGGTCTGGCGACAAACGAAACCAACCAGCCCTACGATACTTCTAAAATGTATTTAGGCACCATTCACTCTAATTGCCATCGTATTCTGACGGATAGGCAGTTCTCCAAAGAGAAGCATCGCATGAGGCCACCGGTCATCATGAGCGAAAGCGAGCAGTATTTCCATGTGTACAGGCGCAGATTTTGGGATGAAATGGTTCGGGCCGCGGGATTTCAGGATACAGATGAAGCTAATAATGAGATAAATCAATTTTTTAGTTATCCAAGCAAGTCTCGACATAAGGCAGCGATTAGTTGTATTTCTTTCTTCAATCGTATGTCCGAAGAAGTCGTAGATCCAAAAAGTCATAATCCCGATGATAAGATCCTCAAGCGGCTGCTCAAGATGTATAAGTTTTATCTCGATTCCTTACAGCAGCCTGTTGCTAGGAGTGCCGATCTTTCTTTGCTGCAGCAAGAAGCCCTGCGTATTATTAACTCCAGTCCATCATCTGGTAAGGTTTTCAAACACATTATTATTGACGAGTATCAGGATACAAACACGGTCCAAGAGCAGTTATTGTTTAGCTTATCCAAGGACGGAGCTAATTTATGTGTTGTCGGAGATGATGATCAAGCTCTTTATCGTTTTCGTGGCGCAACAGTAGAAAACTTCGTAGATTTTGAACATAGATGTGTGAAATGCCTTCAAAAAAAGCCCAAAAAAGTAAATCTGAGAGTTAACTATAGATCAAGAGAAGAAATAGTTACTTTTTACTCGGATTTCATTAAGCAGATTGACTGGTCGAAAGATAAGCAGGGCGGATATTACCGTGTTGCTGATAAGAAACTTGAGGCGCACAGAAAGACAAAAGATCCAGCAGTTGTTGCTACTGTGCAAACAGACTCAGAGACGGTTGTTGAAAGCATCGTTGATTTTATTATCAAGTTAAAGAAAGATAAAAAGATACAAGACTATAACCAAGTCGCTTTTCTTTTTCCGTATCTCAAGAATAACCCGCGCGTAAAAGCGTTTAAAGAGCAATTTGAAAAGGAGCATATTAGAGTATATGCGCCCAGGGCTGGCCGGTTTCTGGATGTCGATGAATCGTTGGCTATCTTTGGCCTTTTCATAAAGATTTTAGGCCGACCTGCATTCTCTCAGGATGTCACGGGTCGTGACGCCGGTGAATTTATTGACTGGCTTGATCGCTGTGAAGAAGTTGCGGGATTAATCATATCTAAAGATGCCTCATTAAAGAAGTTTATTGAGGATAAGCGCGAAGAGATTGAGCGCATAAAGAAAGACTATGAATTACTTTCCGCTTGTGCAAAACGTAATAGATATGACCCGCAAGATCCGTTCAAGCTTGCAATGCGCAGGGTCCTTGCGAATACTTCCGGTATATCAGAACATGCGCGTAGAAGCCTTACGAGTAAATTCTTTGAGAAAGTAATAGAAATACGCGAGAAAGAGGGCAGGCCTTTTAACGTTCGCTATATCATTAACCGGGCATCTTCTTTGGATTGGAATATCCTCGATATCTTTTATCAAATTAATGGTTTCAAGCATTTTCGTACAATGTATGATCTTGCGGAAAGAGGAGAGGATGAGGGGCCGGTGTGTAATTTAGGCCTCATTACACAATATCTTTCCGAGTATATGGACCACTATGGCCAGATTATCGTGGCTGAAGCCTTGGTAGATAATCGATTTCTCAATTCTTTTTTTCTCTCTTTCTGTTTCTCACTTTACAGACTCCAGGAGTCGGAATACGAAGATGCCGATGATCCGTTTCCCAAAGGGCGTGTTTCATTCTTGACCATTCATCAGTCAAAGGGACTCGAATTCCCGGTAGTTGTTTTGGGGAGTATGGGCCGAAGGAAGAAGGATGTACCGGTTATTGAAGTCGTCGTTCGAGATCTACTCAAGAAAGAAGGCGAACCTTTGGATAAAATCCATCTTTTTGACAAGATGCGCTTATTCTATGTCGCTTTATCTCGGGCCGCGAACTTGCTTGTCATTCCACGTATCAAACAGAGAGGAATACAGGTGATCGATGAGCTCAAGCCGTTATTGGAACGGAATTTCTGCACGCTCGATAGACTTGATCTTAAGAAAGTGCCGGACGCTGAACTTAAAGAAGAAGATCTCGGTAAAAGCTACTCATACACCGCAGATTATTTGATGTATAAAAAGTGCCCCCGTCATTACATGATCTATCGAAAGTATGGGTTTGTTCCATCTCGTGCGCAGACCATGTTCTTTGGGAATTTGGTCCACCGCACCATCGAAGACTTGCATAATTATCTTATTTCTTTAAGGGAGAAGGCATCATGATAAGCGACCAAGAGATCGAAGATAAAATAAAGGAATTTTTCGATAGTAATTACGAGATATTAAAGCTTGAAAGCGGCCATTCGATTTCCGAAGACGGCAAAAGCATGGCCTTAAGTCAAATCCTTTGTTACTGGCACAAGTTAAAAGAAATAGCTAAGAATGTTACGGACACGGAAGTCCGTCTTACTCTGCCTGACCAAAAGACGCCTAAGGGCAGGACCTATTCCATTGAAGGTGTTGTCGATATCGTCAAAGAAAAGGGCGAAACCTGCATGTACGATATCAAAACACATGAACCGGAATACATTAAGGCTAACTTGGATTTCTATGAGGACCAAATCAACGTATATTCATACATCTGGCACAAGCTTCGCGGCAACGCCCTTGATAAAACAGCGATTATTTCAACGGCTTATCCCAAGGCGGTTAGAGATGCCCTTTTTAACAATGATGAGGAAAGATTTAGGAAAGAGATAGAAAAGTGGAATCCTGTGATTGATACGCCGTTTACTGCTGAAAAAGTTACAATCACCATAAAAGACTTCGGAACGATTGTAGACGCAATAGAGGAGAATAAGTTTTCGCCGCCGCCCAAGTCAAAACTTGAGGAAAAAGTGCCGGGATCGGAACGTGTTTTTGGTGTGCATGTTTGCCGAAACTGCGATGCGCGTTATTCTTGTGTTGCTTTTCGTGAATATGCTACAGATCCGAAGCGTAGAGGTAAGATTGAATTTGTTAAATACGTTGAAGCAACTGGTGATGATCTTGAACAGGAGCAGTGGATAAACGCCAATCTCGAAACATATAACGAGAATGCAGGAGAATAGCTCTAAATAATTAAGGGAGTTAAACATGCCATACGAAAGATTAAGGCCGTCATTTGTATTTGATGAAGAAAGGCTAAATTATTTACAGCAGATTGCGCCCGAGGCATTTACCGATGGTAAAGTCAACTGGGAGGTTTTAAAAGAATCGCTCGGTGAACATCTTGAAGAGGAAGGCCAAGAGACAGAGCATTTTGGCCTCTTTTGGCCCGGCAAGCGCCAAGCGCGTAAGATGGCCTCAATTCCGAGCAAAGGGACCCTTATCCCTGTAAAGGGAGAAGGAGTAAACGAGGAGACGACAAAGAATATTTTTATTGAAGGCGAGAATCTTGAAGTTTTAAAACTTCTTCAGAAGAGCTATGCCGGAAGAATTAAGATGATTTATATCGATCCACCATATAATACGGGTAACGATTTTGTTTATGATGATAATTTTACAGAACCGCTCGAAGAATACCTTAAATATTCTGGGCAAATGGATGAAGAAGGGAAGTTATTAACTACTAATAAGAAAGCCGATGGAAGATTCCATTCAAAATGGCTCAGCATGCTATACCCAAGATTAAGGCTTGCTCGGAACATGTTATGTGAAGAAGGGGTGATATTTGTTAGTATCGATGATAACGAAGTTCATCATCTTCGCTTATTATTGAATGAAATATTTGGAGAAGAAAATTTTATTGCCCAGATTGTTATTAAAAGTAACCCGCGCGGTTCTATGTCGCCCGAATCAATTGGCATGTTGCACGAATATGTTATTTTATACGCAAAAAATAAACAAGAAGTCAATATTGTAGGCCATGAATTATCTCAAGAAATGTTGGATGAATATAAGTATCAAAATCAAAAAGGTGAAAAATACAGACTTCTTGGATTAAGACAGAGGGGAGGTTTCTGGAGAAGAAGTGATAGGCCTTCTTTATATTATCCGCTATTTATTAACCCAGGAGATTGTTCTGTGTCGATTACGAAAAGTAAAAAACATTACATAGAATTATACCCTATCCAGCCCACTACTGGAGAAGAAGGTAGCTGGCGATGGGGTAAGGAAAAAATAGAGAACAATCTAGAGCTTTTAATTGGGAAGAAAATTAAACGCGACGGGAAAGAGGAATGGGACGTCTTTCAATTAGATTATCTTCAATCTGGGAAAGAAGAAAATAAAAGGACAAAGGCTAAGAGTATATGGGATGAAAAAGAGATTAATTATCAGAACGGAACCGCGGAAGTAAAGAATCTTTTTGATGGTAAGCAATGTTTCGATTTTCCTAAACCTCTTGCGTTATTAAGAAACATTGTTTCTATGGTTGGTACGAATGATGGAGATTACATTCTTGATTTTTTCGCAGGTTCTGGAACAACTGCACATGCTGTGATATCTCAAAATCAAGAAGAGCATCTTAATAGAAGATTTATTATGGTGCAAATGCCTGAGTTTACTGACGAAAAAAGCGAAGCAAGAAAATGTGGTTATAAAACGATTTCTTCTGTTTGTAAGGAGCGTATTCGTAGAGCAATTAAGTTAACAGAAAAAAGTATCAAGAAAACAGATGATAAAGTTGATTATGGGTTTTGTATGTATAAGCTCGAAAAATCTAGCTTCATCTACTGGCAAAATTATGAAGGGAGTGATATTAAACAGATTGAAGATCTTTTTTCTAAACAATCCAGCCCTCTAGTTGATCGCTGGAAACCTGAGAATCTGCTTGTCGAAATTACTCTTCAAGAAGGATTCCCGCTTGATAGCGATATTGAGGAGTTAAAGGAGCATAAGAAAAACGAGGTTATTCAAGTTAGTTCCGGGTTTTGCCAGCATAGACTGTTTATTTCTTTAGATAAGAAGATAGCACAGGATACAATCGATAATCTAAAAATCGAAGGTGAGGATATCTTTGTTTGTCTTGATAACGCTTTGACTGATGAGCAAAAAGTAACCCTTTCGGACAAAGGGTTCTTAAAAACAATTTAATTATGGCTACAATAAAATTAAAATTTGACCCAAACCAGGAACATCAGCTTATAGCAGTTGAGAGCACGCTTCGCCTCTTTGACAAGCTTCCGCAGGGCCATAGCGAGTTTAAGCTTGGTGATGAAGTGGTCCCCAATTTAGCCCCTGAAGAAACTATTGATGAGGATGTTATTTTAGATAATCTGCAGGGGGTTCAGCAAATAAGCAAGGTCCCACAGAATGCCCGCTTGGATGTTGATGATGGGCTGCCCATTGAAGGCGCTGGTGAGCGTAGTTGGCGCTATCCGGTATTCACAGTTGAGATGGAAACCGGAACTGGCAAGACCTACGTTTATTTGCGAACGATCTATGAACTCAAAAAACGCTTTGGCTTCCGTAAATTCATCATTGTTGTTCCGAGCGTTGCTATTTATGAGGGCGTGCTCAAATCAATAGAGATCACGAGAGAACATTTTAAGAGCCTTTTTAACAATGAATACCTCAATGTGATCGCCTATGACAGTGATCAGATTAGTAAACTAAGAGATTTCGCCACATCTCAGTTTCTTCAGGTCATGGTTCTTACCATGGCGGCTTTCAACAAAAGTTCTAATAATATTTACAAACGTACAGAAAAGCTACCCGGCGAAAAACTCCCCGTAGAATATGTCCAAGAAGCAAGGCCCATTCTTATCCTTGATGAATCACAGAACTATATGAGCGATAAATCAAGAGAAGCACTCAGAGCGCTGCATCCACTTCTTGCGATAAAATACAGTGCTACTCCTGGCGAGCGTATTGGCGAAGGGCAGATGCGTTACGATAATTTGCTGCACCGTCTTACGCCGGTTGATGCGTTCCGGATGAATCTTGTTAAAAGAATCCAGGTTTTTGGCGTTACCGAGAAAGAGAATTTTAACAGTCAATTCCTTATTTCGCTCAAGAAGATTAATACCGATTTGACGGCAGAGATGCTCCTTATCGCGAATAATAGAGGCCAATTTGCTGAAAAAGAGTTTACACTCAAGAAAGATGACGATCTGGCCGCTAAGACCAAGAATGAATATTACAAAGGCTATATCATCGAAGAAATTAACAGGCGTCACAATCAGGTCACCTTTACCAATGGTTCTGTCGCTTCTTTGTCAGGTGAAGAAGCCTTTACCTTGTCTAAACAAGAAATATTCCGTATTCAGATCGAAGAAACGGTTCGGCAGCACTCTGAACGCCAAGCCGAGCTTGCCAAGAAGGGGATCAAAGTTCTTTCACTCTTCTTCATCGATAAAGTCGCTAATTTTACTGAAGAGAATGCGCTGATTAAGAGGCTTTTTGATGAGGCCTTTGAAGGGCTAAAGGCTAATTATCCATTTTTTGCCAAGAAGAAGGCCGAAGAAGTGCGGTCAGCTTACTTTGCCAAGAAGAAAACCAAAGATGGCGAAGTGGCCATTGATACTTCCGGAAAAAACGAAGAAGAGCGCAAAGCCGAGAAAGAAGCGTTTAAGCTGATCATGGAGGACAAAGAGCGTCTTCTTTCATTTGATGAGAAGGTTTGCTTCATATTTGCTCACTCTGCCCTGAAGGAAGGCTGGGATAATCCCAATGTCTTTCAGATTTGCACTTTGCGAGAGACTTCTTCTGAGATGCGCAAGCGACAGGAGATAGGTCGCGGTATGCGTCTTTGCGTTGACCAAACTGGTGAGCGTGTTCTTGATCCGGATATCAACGTGCTGACTGTTGTTGCTAATGAGAGCTATGAAGGATTCTGCAAGGGATTACAGAACGAATATGCAGAAGCTGGGGAAGTTGCTCCCGAAAGTCCGTCTAATGCACGCGCCGCCGCTGCCAAAAGAAATGGAGCGATCTACAAGAGTGGCGAATTTGTTAATTTTTGGAGCAAATTGATCAAAAAGTCAAACTATGCGATTAGCATCGATACTGATAAGGTTATAGACGAAATTGTGAGGAAGTTTACTCGGGAGCATATCCCGGCACCGGTTGTCCTTGTCAAAAAAGGCAAATATGTCATCACTCACTTTGAGCTTCGACTGGTCTCTATTTCCGGTAAAAAAGCCATTATTGAGATAAAGATAGTCGATACTTTAGGCCAGGAAAATACCAACAAGAAGGAATTCACCATTCAGGATGATCTTGCGCGAATATTGCATGATCCGCGATTAAGACACTTTAAGATAGTTAATATCGTTTCCGATGATGAGGAGCCGCGCGTTGAGTTCTCAGAAGGCGGTACACTCACCAAGGAATCTCCGATTGCCTTTGACAGCGAAGAGGGTCAGCGTATCGATGAACGCACAGTTATGGAAACCAAGATTAATTATCCTGTTTTTAACCTTATTGGCCGTACAGCCAAAGAAACCATGCTGACCAGGTCTACAATCATCAAAATCTTTGATGCTTTACCCGATGAAAAGAAACAAATGATATTCCAAAATCCCGAAGGATTTGCGGCGCGGTTTATATTTATTATCAAGGAAACTCTTGCTGATCACGTAGCTGAGAATATCAAATATTCGCTGGGAGAGGAAGGCATCGAGTCTTATGACAAAGAGATAATGTTTCCCAAAGAAAAGAGATTTCCGCAAAAAGAGCTTATCAAGGGTTCTGATAAGTCACTCTATGATTTGGTCCAGATCGATTCTGACGTTGAGAAGAGGTTTATTCAAAACAGATTAAACTCAGATCAGAAAATAGTCCTATACTTTAAATTTCCTCCACTTTTCAAAGTGAATGTGCCGAAAATAATAGGTAATTATAACCCTGATTGGGGGATTGTCCGTATCGCGGAAAATGGAGAGTTTAAGCTTGAGCTGGTGCGTGAAACCAAGGGCACGATCTACGATAATCTACTGCAGTTCACCAATGAGAAGAGAAAAATCTGGTGCGCCCAAAAGCATTTTAAAGAACTAGGCATTAGCTACCGAAGAGTCTCGCCGGACACCGCTAATTGGTGGGAAGAAGAATCTGAAGATCTTGATTTCTTCAAGCAAGTGGTCCAGGAGATCGAGGAGAAGCTCAAATATACTGAGTACCTGCCGGTCTATTCTCTTGCAGCGGCCGCTGGTAAGTTTAGTGAAGGCCAAGAAGCGAAGCCCGAGGGATGGATAAAGGCGGACATCGGAAGGAAGCTCGATGATAGGATGTTTATTATTAAGGTTGTTGGGCGTTCGATGGAACCCTTGATTGAGAGCGGCAAATTTTGTGTATTTCGGGCTGATGTTGTAGGAACTCGTCAAGGCAAGGTCCTTCTGGTTGGGCACCATTCGATTACAGACCCGGATACGCACAGCCGCTATACCGTGAAGCGGTATCGCAGCGAGAAGATTTATGAAAAGGATGATACGTGGCGTCATGGTAAGATTTGGCTTGAACCGGAAAATAAAGATTACGAAACTATTGAGCTGCCGGAGAGCCAAGCGGAAGAGTTCAGAGTAATCGGTGAGTTTATCTCGGTGATTTGATGGATGTTATTAAGAAAGTTTTCAACCTTCTTTCCCATAACGCGACCTATTATCAAAAGGCAGCGCATAGGCCTGTCTTAGATGAGAAGCCTGAACTCCCTGAAGAGGAATTGCCGGAGACCATTGATTTTAATGATGAGTTCAAGTCCGCTTTTGAGGCTATGGAGAACACGAGTGATTATGTCTTCATTACCGGAAAGGCCGGAACCGGTAAGTCTACGCTCCTTAGATACTTTCAGGCAAACACGAAGAAAAAAGTGGTGGTTTTGGCTCCAACAGGTGTTGCTTCTATCAATGTTGGCGGGCAGACCATCCATTCCTTTTTCAAGTTTCCACCAAGGCTTATTCAGAAAGACATTATTCGGCGTAGGCGCAATGGTGCCATCATAGAAAAGTTAGACGCTGTAATAATAGATGAAATTTCTATGGTACGTGCCGACCTCATGGATGGCATCGACTATGCACTGCGTATTAATCGCGATGAAATGAGCAAACCTTTTGGCGGTGCGCAGATAATTTTGTTTGGCGATCTATTTCAATTGCCTCCGGTTGTAGAGAGAGAGGCAAAGGAAATCATAGAAGAAAAATACCCCAGTCCTTATTTCTTCAGCGCAAAGGTATTTGAAAAGATAAATATAAGATATATCGAGCTAACGAAGATTTACCGGCAAACAGATGGACAATTTGTAGATGTTTTAAACCGCTTACGGTCAAAGGAACATACCGAAGAAGACTTTGATATCTTGAATAGCCGAGTTCAGAAGAATATCGATATGTCTATGGGCAAGACTGTGATTCTGACCACGACAAACAACCTCGCAAGTTCAATAAATATGGACAGGCTGGTAAAATTACCTACCAAAGAGTTTTCATATGAAGCAGCTATTTTCGGTGAGTTTGACGAGTCGGCCTACCCTACAGACCTGAAGCTGAGGCTTAAAAAGGATGCGCAAGTTATCCTGATCAAAAATGACCCTGGTAAGCGCTGGGTAAATGGAACCATAGCCAAAGTATCATCTTTGTCGAATGATTTTATCAAGGTCGATATTGATGGAAAGATCTGCGATGTTCCAAAGATCAAATGGCAAAAGATCGAGTACGTATACAATAAGGAAAAAGACAAGATCGAAGAGAACGTTATCGGAACCTTTGAACAATATCCGTTAAAACTTGCCTGGGCCATAACGATACATAAGAGCCAAGGACAAACGTTCAATAAAGTTATAATCGATCTGGGCGATGGGGCCTTCACGCATGGGCAAGTATATGTTGCGTTAAGCAGGTGTACCACCATGGAAGGGATTACGCTTAGAAAGCCGGTTATTGAAAGCGATATTATATTCGACAGACGCATTCATGAGTTCAAGAACAGATGTGTACGTCAAGAGAATTAAAATGGATAAAGACAAGTCTTATGTATGGTATGTTGGATACGGCTCAAATCTAAGCAGACAAAGATTCTTATGTTATATCGTAGGCGGTAAGCCAGCATATGGATTCGAATCCGCTATCCCGGCTTCTGGTTGTGCAGATAAAAGCCTTCCCCTAGAAGACAGGCCAATTGTAATCCCACACTCTCTATATTTTGCCCTCCCTGATGGGAAACAAAGTACTTCCAATTGGGGAATAGGCGGCGTTGCTTTCTTGAGTGCTGATAAGACCGATGATATTTGTCTGGCTCGGATGTGGAAGGTAAGCCAAGAGCAGTATGAGGATATCAGGAGACAAGAGGGAAGGAGCTGGTACGATAAAGAAATTAAGATAGGAGAAGCTGACGGGTTTCCAATCGTAACCATTACAAACAGCCGGTCTCTAAATGTTAGGTCGCCTTCAGAGGGTTATTTGAAGACTATAATTGAAGGCCTAAAAGAGAAATTTCATATGGAGTCGTGCGCAGTCGCGAACTATTTATTGGTTAAGAAAGGGATCGCAGAGGCATGCACTGAGCAGGCCATTCGGAATTTATATGAACAATAACGATGACGAGCTCGATGATTTCTTTCTTGAGGGCGGTGATGAGCTGCTGAATACAGAATTATGCCCTCATTGCGGGAATGCGATTTATCTCGATCAGGCTATCGATTGGATCGATGAGTCTAAGAAGATCGCAAAATGTCCTGCGTGCGGAGGAGCGGTTCGCATAGAAGGGTAGATAGTTAATTTGAGGTTGCTTTTTTCTAGAAATTTGATATATTATTAACAATGAGATTAATTTCTCACCAAGATGCTTAACGGCATCGGATTCAAGCCTTAATTGGCAAGAATGTAACTGAGGGTAACTCCTCAGCCTAGAATGAAGACGATCGAAAGATCGTCGGAAGACTAGGTCTTAACGGACCTAAATCTTAGAATGTACCAGGTCGGTATTAAGATTTAGGTCTTTTTGTTTAATAGACATAAAAGACCTAATTCAGGGAAGCGGTACGTAGTTTTGCGGTTGAACCTGACAAAGGAGGTCTTTTATGGATATTAGAGAAATTTCTATTTCCAGCATCAACCCCGCAGTTTACAACCCTCGCGTCGATCTTACCCCGGAACATCCCGAGTATCAGAAGCTCAAACAGAGCATCACCACATTCGGTTACGTCGAGCCAATCGTCTGGAATTCTCGAACCGGCAATCTCGTCGGCGGCCATCAGCGGCTAAAAATCCTAATAGAACAAGGACTGCAAAGCGTTCAGGCGAGCGTCGTGGACCTCCCGTTAGACCAAGAGAAGGCGTTGAATCTGGCGCTCAATAAGATTCAAGGCGCCTGGGATAATGAGAAGCTCGCGGCATTGCTAGATGAACTTTCTAAGCTGCCTGATTTTGATACCGCGATCACGGGTTTCGAAAAGGCAGAGATCAGCCAGCTTTTCGACCGCTACGGCCATCAGAGCGATCCTGACCAGTGTGATTTCGGATCGCTTCTTGATTCGGTTAAGGAGCCCAAGACTAAACGCGGCGATAGGGTCGTGTTGGGCCGCCATGTGCTCCTTTGCGGCGATTCATCGGCATATAACGATATGAAGCTGCTTTTAGGGGATGAATCCGTACATCTGGTGAATTGTGATCCGCCGTATAACGTGGCGTATCTAGGCGGTGACCGGCCGCATCCTCAAACTGCCCGGCCGAAACGGTCGCATAACTGGGATAGAATCTATTCCGATAACTTAAGCGACGAAGCATATGCGGACCTACTTAAGAATGTCTTTGGCAACATGGATAAGTTCCTCATGCCGGGGTGTTCGTTCTACATTTGGAACGGGCATTATCAGTTCGCGCTTATGCACAGGCTCTTGAACGAGCTTGAATACCACATCGGGTGCGTCATTACCTGGTCAAAACCCAATTTTGCTATATCGTATGCGGACTATAATCCCCAAACAGAATTCTGTCTCTACGGCTGGAAAGAAGGTGCAAAGCACAGGTGGTACGGAGGTGCTACTGAATCGAGTCTGTGGGAGGTCAAGCGTGATCCCACCAGTCAATACGTTCATCCGACTCAAAAACCGGTTGAACTGGCACAGCGCGCTATGCGTAACAGCAGCCAGCGGGGAGAGGTGGTCTTGGATATGTTCCTGGGAAGCGGTAGCACGTTGTTGGCGGCAGAGGCACTCGATCGGCGTTGTTTCGGAATGGAGCTCGATCCGAGGTATTGCGATGCGATCGTCCGGCGCTACATTGATTATGTTGGGGTTGATAAGGTCTCCGAAGAGATCAAAGCAAAATATCTGAAGGAGGCCCGAAATGAGTGAACCTAACGTGAACATTTCCGAAAAATCGGTTATACAGTTACTGCAGGAAATCAATTGCGGTCAAGTCAATCCTCGCTTGCTTGATAAACCCAGCCGTCAGATGTGCGTAGACTTCTTGAAACTGCAAGGATACGTCAACGCACAGATCGCGCAGGTCCTGAAATGTTCCGAGAAAACCGTTTCCCGGGACATTGTAGATATACAGGATCAGCACAAAATGAGGCCGAATCCCGATTTTGTCATGAAGTACATCGGTGATGTGTTTAGAAAGGCTACGCACCATCATGATTCTCTGCTGCGTCTTGCGAGTGCGAAAGAGACTTCTGTTTGTGACAAGATCCAAGCGGAACTCGCGGCGTGGAAGGTTTTAAAGGAGCTCGTCGATAAGCTTCAGTCGCTTGGGTATTTGCCTCTGAGGCCGCAGGAAGTGGTCGGAGATATCTTTCACCATCTTGACGGCACGGAAGAAGAGTCGCTCGTGGAGATACAAAGGATGGTTGTCGAGCTCGAAGCGGTATCTCAAGAACAGGGCTCGGGAAATCCTGAACTGCTATCAGAGTTACAGCGGTTGAAAGCGCGTATTGAAAAAGCGCAGATCTCTACCGAGATAAAGAAAATCGCTGAAAAACAAAGAGAAGATGCTCAGCAAGAGGAGGGCCTCAATGTTTGATCATTTAAGACATGATGCATATTCGTTAATGCGTAAAAGAGGGCAAGAGTCGTTGTTCGTTTTCGGCAAGTTGTTCCTTGCCGAGCACCTGGAGTGTCCTCCATCGGAGGCGCATCGAAAGCTTTACGGAATTCTGGAGGATGCGACCAGGACAAGGAGCCAGAAGATCGCCATTGCCGCGCCGCGGGATTTCGGCAAAAGTACGCTTGTGACGCTTATTTATGTTCTTTATAGCATAGTTTACAAGCAAGATCTGTACATCATGCTGTTATCTAATACCGCAGGGCAAGCGGTTACTTTACTTGAGCATGTGAAAAGGGAATCGACTGACAATGAAAAGCTTATTGAGGTTTTTCCGGAAGTGTTCAAGCAGAAACCTCTGGTTTGGCGGCAGAACGAGGTGGTTTTCGCTAACGGAGTGAAGGTCGCTGCATTCGGAAGCGGCCAGCAGATTAGAGGCCGCCGGCATGGGAAAGTACGACCTACGCTGGTGATAGGGGATGATCTCGAAAATGCCGAAAGCGCGCTGTCGACCAAAACGCAGGAACATATCAGGGAATGGCTGACCAAGACGGTGTTGAAAATCGGCTCGGCAAACACGAATTATCTTTTGTTGGGGAATCTTTACCATCCCTGTTCGCTGCTTTCAGAATACTTGCATCTGCCCGGATGGACCCGAGAAACTTTTAAGGCCATTATCGATTGGCCGATCGATATCGGATTGTGGGACAACTGGCGCAATATCTATAATTCGCGCACAAAGTATAACGAAGAAAGCGGCCCGGAGGCAGCACTGAAATTTTATTGTGCGAATAAAGATGCTATGGAGGCCGGAGTGCGGCTATTGTGGCCGGACAAACAATCGCTTTATCAACTCATGCTTCTGAAAGAAGAGGACGAGGCCAGTTTCATGAGCGAGTTCCAGAACGAGCCGTTCGATCCTAGGGATAGAATCTTCAATCTGGAAGAATTGCATTACTGGACCGATAACTATGGTTCGGTGGAAGAGCTGCAACATTTTCTGGCAAATAATGCAGAGGTTTACGGCGCATGCGATCCATCCTTGGGAAATCATTCGTTTAAGGGGGATTTCTCAGCGATAATTATTTTAGTGAAAGATAAACGAGACAAGTGTCTCTACATCATCGAAGCTGATATCAAACGCCGCAGCGTGGACAACCTATTGAATGATATATTGGCGTATCGTCGCAGATTCACGTTCACGAAATTCGTAGTCGAGGCCAATCAGTTTCAGACGGTCATAATTGATCAGTTGGTTGAAAGAGCCAAATCGCAAGGGTTGTATTTTGTTCCTACGAAGGTGATCAACACCCCGAATAAAATCAAGAGGATCCAGGCGATCCAGCCATTGACTAAGAACGGCACCATAAAGTTCAGCAAATCTTTGCGCAGGCTATTGGAGGAGTGCATGTATTTTCCTCGTGGTCAGCATGATGATGGCCTCGATGCTCTCGAGATGGCCGTTCGTGCGGCTGAAGATAGACGCAGGTTTGTAACCGCTAAAATCCTATGAGGCGGCTTGAATCGTGAAAGCCATTGACAAATCAAGCGGTTGTGATAAATTAAAACCATACGCAGCCGATAATCGTCCCGAGTTGGAAGGGATAAATCCCGGACGTTAAAAAAGCAAAACCTTCGTTGGGCCCATACGCCCGGCGAGGGTTTTTTGTTTACTATTTCAGGAAATTCTTAAGGAGGAATAATATGAATATTCAAGTATCTCCATATCAAGATTTGCTTGTGGTTTTAGATGAACTTCGGAAGCGAATTGCCCGTTTTCGCCGAGTGGCGCTTCATATGCATTCTCCAGACAGTCATGATTGGAATAAAACGGGTGATAAGGCACGTAATGATCAAGGCAAACTGCTTGCCGTTGGGGGAGAAACTGAATTCGTCAATGCGTTGAAAGAACACTTTGATTTAGTGTGTATAACTGACCACATGAAATGCTCTTATGCAAGTAGGGTATCTAACGCTAGCCGAAGAGAGACAAATTTTTTAATTCTGCCTGGTATGGAAGTAAACATTCAACCTGAGGCTGCAATTAGTAGTTCCCGGCTTCACATTTTAGCTATCCTCCCAGAGGGATCAAGCGCGGAAGGATTCAGCCGTTTGTTTGCGAAGCTCAAGGATATCCCGGATGATGCTCGTAGAACAGGCAAAGAAGTTGTTACGGGTTTACGTTTGGAAGAGTTTATTAAGCGGATTCATGATGAGGGTGGATTATGTTTTGCGGCGCATGTCAATTCACAGCAAGGAGTTCGTTACCATTTTCGTCAAACTGCTGCGGATATTATCAAGCTTTTGACAATTGATCCGTCTACTCGAGTTGAACAGGAACAGGATTTTACTGAGGGGTTGAAGGACTATTTATTGACCTCAGGGTTGGATGGTCTCGAGATTACGAAGGCTTCAGATAAAAGGCACTATCGGTGGATTTCGAAACAAAAGGGGCATGAAGTTGCGATACCCGTGACAATGCAGTACGATGCACATTGCATTGAAGATTTTTCTCAGATAGACAGGGTAACATGGATTAAGATGACCACTTTAGGGCTTAAGGGACTTGCCGATGCTTTAAAATTTCCTGAAACAAGAATACGTTTCGCAGCGGATTTGCCAACGCCTCCTAGTCCATATCTTGTAGGCATTGAAATTGTTGGTGATGATCAGTCCTTGTTTAAAAATGAACGCATTGCTTTTGCTGAAAATCTAAATTGTCTTATTGGGCCTCGCGGCTCTGGTAAATCAACAATAGTTGAGGCGCTACGCTATGTGTTTGGATATAACCGTACACTTTCTGAACTCGACGCTACCAATAAGCTTTCCGAACGAATCCGGGGAATGCAGAAAGCAAACTTGACTGGCTGTCTTATTCGGGTTGTTTATCAGACAAAAACCGGAGAAAAGCGAATCCTTGAATCAACTTTTGATCCACAAGAGGATTATACAACTAAGGTATTTTCTGTTGATGGCGAGCAACTTTCTGTTGCAGACGTTGAATCCAGCGGTGACTATCCAGTTCGACTCTTTGGTTGGAGCGAAATTGAAACTCTTGGTCGTGATACTGCTCGCCAACGAGATCTTTTGGACCGCCTAATTATGGAATTACCTGTTGTTAGGCAGGAACGTGACGATCTGCGTCAACGACTTCAATCCAACCGGAAAGACATCGAGAAAATCGTTGATGATCTGAAGAGCGTTTATGCTCGTCAAGGCGGTTTAATTCGTCGGTATTCTGAATACAAAGCGGCTTTCGAAAAACTTAATACTGATGATGTTAAGAAGCACTTTGCCGATCTTGACCTTGTTCAGATGAAAGGGCAGATACTGCAACTTATTAAGAATAATACTGATTCTTTCGCTGCTAGATTGGAAGAGCTTGACCTTGCTTCGTTACGTGAAGGTCTTGCAGAACTCCTTGCCCAAGTGCCACAGACGCTTCGCGATTGGTGGTTGACTGACGCTACAACAAAACTCAATATTGTCGATTCAGAGACAGACATACAGAAACATCTTTCGTCTGCTGCTCAAGTTCTTAAAGGATTGTCCGAATTGCTGGGACAACATATCGGAGTGGTGGATGTTGAGATCGAGAAGATTCAATCTCAGATTAGAACTTCATTTGCCGATGATTCATCAATGCAGAAGATTGCTGATCTTCGTGCTAATGCTGAGCGTCGCCTTCGGGAAGTATCTGTTCTTCGGGAGGAGTATTTAAAAAATTGGAAGAGACTTCAAGAGGCACTTTTGGCACGGGAGCAAATCGCCGATGATTTAATAAAGAGCCATGATAGAATTGCGGGGATTCGGGCACGCCATAATCAGACGATTGAGACCACGCTTAATCAATATTTCGCCGGACATATGAAGATATCGCTTAGTTTTCAGGCTGGGCGTGATACGCAACAATTCATTGAAGCGATTATACGTTTCAAAATTGCAGCTGCCTTTGCCACACAATACAAGAATAGACGCATATTAGAAATTATCGCTGCACACTTCAACCCCATAACTTTTGTAAAGGCGTTGATTTCTGGTGATGTTGTACTTTTTGCCGGTTGCCGACTACCCGAGGATGCCTCGGTTCAGATTACACGTGCAGAGGCACAGAAGGCGATTGAATTGTTGAAGCCATGGGCGATGGACGAATCCGCTCAGGTCGAGTCTCTTCAGGATGATGGCGCACGTCTCATAAATCTCATGATATTACAAGAAATTAAATGGGATGACGAAGAGAGCATTCTTTTGAATGATCAGCCAGTAGGAAAGCTGTCTCCAGGGCAGAGGTCAAGTGCGATGCTTCCGTTGATAGCTTTGGCTGAAGACACACCGTTAGTTATTGATCAGCCGGAAGACAATCTGGATAATAAACTTATTGGTCAGGTTCTTGCGGATATTCTTGCTGCCCTAAAGGAAAAACGACAGATTATTGTTTGCACACACAATCCGAATATCGTAGTATCCGGAGACGCTGAGCAGGTGGTAGTTTTGGATGCGATTAGTGATCGAAAAGCCAAAGTGGAGAAACATGGTTCTATTGATAATGAGGACATCGTTCAATCAGTAATTGAGATTATGGAGGGCGGCCGGGATGCCTTCCGTGTTCGTCAGCATCGTTATGGGATGGATCTGCCAGCCGTTATGTCGGCATGAGCAATTATTCGATGAGGTAACGGCGAATGATTAGAGGTTAAACAATGCATTATCCATCATCTTTGCAGCTTAATAAAATTAAAGATGGAATAAAAGTAAAACGTATTAAGAATAGCAAATATAGTCCTGATATTTGGGCTATGAGTTATTTGCTGAATGAGAGTATAGCTCAAGGGTGTTTAGGTCAAGCTATACATCTGAATGTAACAGAACCCACAGAGATTCTCCGATTGTATTTTTTGCCAAAAATCTTCTCCGGATATTCTTTCTTGCCAGATGTTACAAAGAAAGCAGAAAAGATCATTAGTAAAATTAAGAAAAAAGAGTATGTCACTTATGGCCACGACTACATATTTAAGAATCGAGGAACAAAAGATAAGCAAGAGTCCTTGCTCGAAGATTATATTTTTAATAATCTATCTCAATGTTTCTGCGGAGCATTTAAAGCCGATAAGATTGGCATTCGTCAATACCCGGCTAATTTCTTTAGAGGATCTGTAAAAGAATCTAATCGAGTAGGAAGGAAGTTTTGGGTCGATATATTAACAGTTAATAAGTTAAACCAGTTGTCGGTAATAGAATTAAAGGCTGGCCATAACGTTCCCCTAGACCTCTTTATTCAAGCTATCGACTATGGAATATTCGCGCATCTCTTTAAAGAACATATTGCGGACAGTAGTTTTATTAATAACAGAAATATTTTGGACAATAAAGTCGCTGTGTATTTGGTAGCAGAGAGGTTTCATCCCGCAATAGTTGGTGACAAGAAAACGCAAGGCATAACTTCACGATTGAAAGATAATAAATTTTTTGATATCCATCTTATACAGTTTGAGAAAGAAGGAAATGTTATGAAAGGTTCTAAAGAGATACCATGCGCTTAGTCATTCATCGTGGTACTCAAGAGATTGGCGGAACGTGTGTAGAGCTGAGTACGCAGAGCACTCGTATTTTAATTGATTTTGGTATGCCGTTGGTAGCTCTTACAAAAGATAAGCCGTTTGATACTAAACTTCTCAAAGTTCAATCCATAGAAGATCTCCAGAATCTACATGTGCTACCAGTTGTAAAGGGCCTATATAAGAATGAAGCTCGGGGGATAGATGGCATTTTGATATCTCATTCTCATCTAGATCATTATGGTCTGCTGAATTATGTGAATCCGGCTATTCCGATTTACTTAAGTAAGGGTGCAGAAGAGTTGGTTAATGTCTCAAACGTTTTTACCCCCAATAAAATAGGGACAATAAACAGTAAAATTGTTAATACAAGAAAGATTTTTACGATAGGAGACTTTACAATAACGCCTTATTTGGTAGATCACTCAGCATTTGATGCTTTAGCCTTTTTAATTAAAGCAGATGGTAAGAGCGTGTTTTACTCAGGTGATTTCAGGGGGCATGGTCGGAAAAGTATGTTGTTTAAACAGATGATCAAGAACCCGGTCAAAGATGTTGATTGTCTACTTATGGAAGGAACGATGATCGGCAGGGGAAGGCAGACTTATGCTGATGAGCAGGCTATAGAAAAAAGGATTATGGAGATTCTGAAGGAGCACAGGAATATTACCTTTATTTCTTTTTCGTCGCAGAATATAGACAGAATAGTCTCGGCTTATAGGGCCTGCTTAAAATCAAATAGTATTTTTGTTATGGATGCTTATACGGCTTTTGTCCTTGAAAAACTAGCAAAGGTATCAAAAGGAATCCCGCAATACAATTGGAAGAGTGTCAGGATTAAATTCTTTAACCATCATGTTAGCAGTCTTAAGAGCGCTGGCTGCGATGATTTATTGAATAGATATTCAAAAAGAAAGATTGATACTGCAGAGATTAAGCGTGAGAGGCATAGAATCCTTATGCTTGCCAGGGATAATTCGATTTTCCCACTGCTTATTAAAAAAATAGGCGATGTTTCTAGGGCAAGGATCATATATTCAATGTGGGAAGGGTATCTAACGGATAAGTTCAAAGAGTATTGCAGTGAAAAGGGGATCGTTTTAGAAGAGATCCATACAAGTGGCCATGCGATTGTGGATGATTTACAGAAATTAAATGCTGCCTTGAATCCTAAAATGCTCGTGCCAATTCATACATTTGAATCAAAAAGGTACCCCGAGTTATTTGAAAATGTAAAGATTCTGCAGGATGGAGAAGTATTTGTTTTGGACAATTAAAGTTTTGCGCAGCCTTAAAGGGGGTTAGAAATGTTTTATTTAATTGACCAAGATTCGAGAAAATTGAAAGCAATAGATTCTTCGAGCTTCAAAGAATTGAAAATCTGGGAAAGGAAAGATATTGAAAAGTGGATAGAGAATTACCCGGCTATTTTAGGAGAAGAGCTACTTGTGATAACAACTGAATATGCTGAATTTGATAAATCAAACGACCGACTTGATATTTTGGCAGTCGATAAGAATGGCAAGTTAGTGATAATCGAGCTCAAGCGAGATATGGCTCCATCTGCTGTTGAGCTCCAGGCCATTAAATACGCAGCATTTTGTTCCAATCTCAGCTTAAAAGATGCTGTTGAAATATTAGTTGATTTCGAAAAGTCAAAAGGAAAAAAACTTAACATCGATCAAGCCGAAGCGCAAATAAAAGATTTTATAGAAAATAATGAATTTGATGATTTTGATGATCAGCCTAGAATTATACTTGTTGCTCAAGCATTTAAACAGGATACGACGTCTTCAGTGCTTTGGTTGAGGTCTTTTGGCGTAGATATTGTATGTGTAAAGCTAGAGGCTTATGCAATTGAAGATAGCGCAGGTAAGAAATCCATAGGAATTAAACCGTCTATAATTATTCCTTTGCCTGATGCAAAAGACTTTATAGTAAGTAGAGAGCGCAAAGAAACAGAGTCTAATAAAATGACTCGATCTGAAGAAATGCGATGGACTATGTTTGAGAGGCTTATAACTCGCTTCAAGAAAGAGTATCCTGGGGTTACTGAAAGAGGCAGCACTAGAGACTCATGGCTTGGTTTACCAATTGGTTTTACAGATATGCATTTTGAGTGGAGTATACGCAAACGTCCGCATCCGCATTTTATCGTTAGCTTTGATTTAGAAAAGCCGAATCTTGAGGAAAATAAAGCTATCCTCAAGGAGCTAGAAAAATATAAGGAAGAATTCCAGAAATTAATAAATGACAAAATAACCTATGATTATAATTGGGGAACGCGCTGGTGCCGTCTTTCAGTTGTTCGTGATATTGGAGAGGATGATCATTTGTTAGACGACTGGATTATTGAAACAACAAAGAAGTTTTATGAATATTTGAAGCCAAAGATTGATAAAGTTGCGAACCGTTAAGAAGAGGTGCATATGAAATGGGCGCTCGTTGATGGACAACGCCAAGAGGCTCAGTCCGGTCGTTCGGGCATCTGTCCGGCTTGTAAAAGTCCAATGGTTGCAAAGTGCGGAGATGTCAGGGTGCATCATTGGGCTCATCGCGGAAGGCACGAGTGTGACAAATGGTGGGAGAGCGAGACTGAATGGCACCGAAGTTGGAAAAATAAGTTTCCTTCTAATTGGCAGGAGGTTGTTCATCCGGCCGAAAACGGTGAGTGGCATATCGCGGATGTGAAGACTGATCAAGGGTGGGTGTTGGAGTTCCAACATTCAAAAATTCACTCTGATGAACGCAAGGCCCGCGAGGCCTTTTATCAGAAATTGATTTGGGTTGTAGACGGTACGAGGCGAAAAAACGACAAGGCGCAGTTTTTTAGGGCTTTGGAGGGCAGGAGATTGAATGGTATGCCATTCGACATGTGGAGGATCCCAGTCATAGGAGAGGGTGCATTACTCCGGGATTGGGCCGGCAGTAACGCGCCTGTTTTATTTGATTTTTGCGAGTACGATAAGCCAGAACACTCGTACTTGTGGTGCCTTGTTCGAGTTGTTAATGGCATGGCGTACGTCGGACCGTTCCCGCGAGATGGCTTTATTAAACATCATACTCCAGAAGCGACGGCAAATAAGCTGGATTTTGCAGATCTTTTGAAAAACATAAAAGAAGGAATAGAAATAATTAATCAACCACGTAAGGTTAGTTCTTTTGATCCACTTGCGGCCATGCTGCCACCGCGGAGGATGCGGAGGCTTTAGGTTATCAATGTCCACCTTTTGAGAGTGGACATCTCTCTAATCTTTTAATAGCAAATAGTTAAGCGTTCCCGGGACTAAAGAGGCCGGACAAAACGGACATTTTTACTTGGGTGCGGCCTATGGGAAGGGCCGATTTTTATTGCGATCTTGGTTGCTTGGGCTATAATAGATACTTACAGATTAAATCTGGGTTCGCCCAGGGGCGATAACGGTGCGACCCCAATAATATCGTTCTCCTCGTAATGGTGGAGAGTTTAGCGCCTATGATCAGCGCATCGATCATAGGCGTTTTTATCTGGCGATGTCCCTAGGAGTTAGGGCATCACACTTATTGGCAGTATTTCGATTATATCCGCATTGCAAGCTGTTTAAAAAGCCTCTCTGAATAGCGCCACTTAATCGCCAAAATAGCCCAAAACCTCTCTTATATAATGCCCGCTATATAATGAAAAAATCGCCAATACTCGAGACTATTATGAGCTTCAGGAGGCCATTATATACAGGGAGAGAGGTTGTCTATCGCTACGCGGTAGGATCTTGAAGCAGCTTCTGCCACATGTCAGTTTGCTTTTGCCAGTATATCTCGCGGCAGATTTCGTTGATTTTGTATTCGGGGATCGAAGAGAGCTTTTGATTATCTGAAAGCAGGATGTCTTCTTGAATGTTGGGCGCAAGCATGAGCGTATTCATAATTAAATAGATCGTAACTTCGCCTAAATTAAGCCATTCAGCCACCTGCTTTAAGTCGTTTGCTTGGCCGGCATCTATAACATCCTGAATCTGGTGGGCCAGTATTAGTCTTTGACGTAGCAGTGGTTCATTCTTGATGTTTATTTGGTTAGGAGGGACAGGAAGGTTCTTTAATTCCTTGAGTTCGACCCTATATTGCCGTCGCTTATTATCTTTCAGCAGCACTATCTCAAGAATTCCGTTACGGCCGTCAAAACTCGTCTCTTTAAGGATTGTTTTTATGATCTTAATCTTATCCTCAAGGCTAAAAGTATCCCATACTTTATCGTCGAGCTTTGGAGTATGAGCGATCTCTCGCAATAATTCCAAGATTTTCTGTTCAATCTTCTGTGCACTGAGCAAACGCGTAGGGCACGTTTTGTACCCGCGTTTACTGGCGCTCATACAAAGGTAGTAATGATACCGGTATTTACTGGCCTTGATGTTATAGGAGAAATACATCGCGCAATTGCAGGCTTTACAGCGCAGGAGTCCGGTAAGCAGTCCTATGTGTTTAGCCTTTCTCGTCATCTTCCATTCGGGCCTGTTTTCTGCAAGAATGCTTTGTACCTTTTGAAACGTTTCCTCCGAAATAATTGCCTCGTGTTCTCCTGCATATTGCTCATCTTGGTATAAAACCTTGCCGATATAAAGCGGGTTCCTCAATAGTCGTTGCAATCCGTTGCTGGTAAACTGAATCCCGCCAAACTTTCTGCCTGTTTCAGAGGTGTGCTGCTTGGTTGTTAATCCTAAGTCATTAATAATCATCGTCGCTGAGGTAAGGGAGCGTTTTTCGATATACGTATCGAAGATTTTGCGCACCAGTTC
>Ga0116143_10001614_pt1 | contig 26496 bp, 25 predicted proteins | sample AD_UKC034_MetaG_FD_89745 | JGI IMG/M metagenome (GOLD analysis project Ga0116143, IMG submission 89745) | Active sludge microbial communities of municipal wastewater-treating anaerobic digesters from USA - AD_UKC034_MetaG | ecosystem: Engineered > Bioreactor > Anaerobic > Digestate | place: USA...
CACCAGGTCCACGCGGTGCCGGGCTCCTTCCGCACGGTGATCAGCAGTGAACCGGTTTCCACGCTGACGACTTTCAGCATGAACGTGTCGACGAGGTTTTTCCCCTCCTGATCCCTCTGGCCGATATCCAGGGCGGTGCCCCTTCCCAGGACCATCACGTCGGCGCCCAGGAGCTTGCCCACGCGGGCGGACTTGTCGGAATCGAGCAGACCCGTCATCGAGAGTCTCTGTTCCTTGAGAATCTTCTCCAGTTCCTGCCGCTCCACCACGTCCACCCTTCCCGTCTTGAACAGGTAGTGGGTGATCGAATCGGAGAACTCGTCCCCCCAGTGCGCCGACTTTATTTCGAAGGGGAAGACGACGATCTTGTTCAGCTTTTTCGTGACATCGACCTTCTTGTTGATAGCGACATCTATCGTTGAACAGCCGAACATGACCGGAACGAGGAGCCACGCACATCCGTACAGAAACTTCTTCATACTGCCCTCCAGCAGACTCGAAATGATTGCACACGCGCCCATATCACTACCCGGATTCTTGCATCCGCCATGAACCCGGAACCTGCGGCGTCTCAAGGCAGTAAAAATACGAAAATGGCCCGATAATGTCAATATAAATATGCTGCCGCGCCCAGGCATCCTGAAACCGTCCTATTGCGTTATACCGCGTATTTTTCACGGAAAGAGAAATCAATTCTTCCCCTGGAATAAATTGTTATTGATTATTCAAAAACCCTGTGCGAGCATTGCAGACGGCAAAGGTAAACACTACTCCGGTATGCACGAACGATGTCCCTTACAACCATAGGTCTGCTGACCGACAACAAGGAGCTTTCCGTAGAATTCCAGGACAACGTGGAAAAACATGAAATCCGGAATTTCCGCTCCTTCGACTCAATCAGGCCCGACGAAATCACCCTCCTGGCGGTAGACGCGTCCAACCTCGAAACGGGCGACAGCCTGCAGTTCTACCTTTCGAAAATCAGGAAAAAACTCCAGGGTATTCCCGTCCTGCTCATCCTCAGGGTCAACCACCTGGAGAAGTTCAGCGTCGACTGGTTTTTCGACGAGTTCATCGTCTACCCCTTCAGGAAGGGCGAGGTCATGACCCGCCTCCGGATACTCATGTGGGAACACAACTCGGTGCAGGACGAGAACATCATCACCGCCGGCAGCTTGAGGATCAACGTCAAGGAATACACGGTGTACATGAACAACATCAAGCTCGATTTCACCTACAAGGAGTTCGAGCTTCTCAGGTTCCTCGTGGAGAACAAGGGAGAGGTCTTTTCCCGCAAGGATCTTCTCAATAAGATCTGGGGCGTCGAGTACATCGGCGGTACGCGGACCGTGGACGTGCACATCAGGAGGCTCCGCAGCAAGCTGGGCGAGGAGTTCAACACGATAATCGAAACCGTTCGGAACGTGGGATACCGCTGCCGCGCCTGATGCCCTGAAAAAGTCTTGATATTTTGCGGGCATTGTAAATATTCTGCTCACCGTTTGCCGGGAAAATCGCATGCCGGTGATAATCCCGGCCAGCACGATACGCACACCGCCGCGTCATCGTGAACACATGACCGCGCCGCCACGCTCCCGGGAGGAGCCGGCGCCGAACCAACGAGGCCACCATGAACAAGAAGAAGAAGCTGGAAAAGATACTGGAAAGCGCCCTGTCCGACGACCTTGCCGAATACGTCCTGCTGCTGAAAAAGCTCAAGAAGCGCCTGCCGTTCTTCAGCGCCACAAAAAGACTGGCCGCGGCCCTCCTGAAGGAACAGCTGGGCGACATTTCGAATCTCGATTTCGAAGTGAACGACCTCATGCGCGTGGCGGCCCCGGGGAGCGTGGTCTTCGAGGACATCAAGGACGGGAAGGCGCGCCTTTTCATCAACATCGGGAAAAGCCACAACATCTCGCCGGGCGACCTCATCAGGGAGATAGTGAAGCACTCCGGGATCGACGGGAAGTCCGTGGGCAAGATCGACATCCATTCGACCTACTCGTTCATCGAGATACCGGAGCAGTTCGCCGAGCTGGTACTGGTGTCCCTCGACAAAACCAAGATCCGCGGCGTATCCATCGTCGTGGAACCCGCCAAGAAGCGCAAGAAAGCCGAATAATCCGGCCCCGCATGGCACCCGGTGAACGATGTCCCCTGTGCCTCTCGCCGGAAGGCAGGGTAGTGTGCTCCGGGAGGCTCACCCTGCTCCGCTGCGCGCGGTGCGGCGCCGTTCACAACGCCTCCCACAGGGCACTTCCCTACGATTCAGCCTACTTCAACGAGGAATACCGTGCCCAGTACGGCAAGACCTACGTGGAGGATTTCGACACCATCTACAACCTCTCCCGGGGGCGACTCGATCTGATTTTGAAAATGCTCCGGGAACACGGATCCGCGCCGGGCAGCCTGCTGGACCTCGGATCCGCCTACGGTTTTTTTCTCAAGGCCGCCGCGGACGCGGGTTTCCGCGACGTCACGGGGCTCGAGATTTCGGGCCACGCCGCCGGATACTGCCGGGACACGTTCCAGATACCCGTCATCACCTCGGGCTTTGATGACGCGGCTCTCGTCCCGGGCTTCCGGGTGATTACCGCCTGGTATTTCCTGGAACATGTTCCGGATACACGTTCGGCGCTGGAGAGGATCACCTCACTGCTGGAGCCGGGGGGAATTTTCGCGTTTTCCATGCCCTCGCTCTTCGGTCCCCAGTTTTTGCTCCACCGGGAGGAGTGGTGCGCCACCCACCCGGAGGACCACAGGGTTGATATATCGCCCCGGATAATACAAAGGGCGCTGAAGGCAATGGGGTACCGCCGGGTGGTCACCCGCCCCGGAGGGATACATCCCAGCCGGTTTTTTCCGCCGCTACTCGCGGGTCTGGGGGCGGCCAGGGCCCTCTATTCGGGGATATCGAAAATAGTGTCATTTTCTGACACCATGGAAGTCTACGCGGTAAAGGACAAAAAAATTTAAAAATCCAAAAAATATTTACAACATCCGGCGAATTGTTGTTATTATTATCAGCAAGTATCCATGATCATCATTTTACACCTACGAGGGGGGAGGTATTCGGGCTACACCGGTGAACCGACATCATCCAGCACCAGTATCATTTTTCAGATCGTTTTTTTATCGAACCCATTGCTTAATTCGCTTTTGTAATTGACCGCTTTCATACCCCGCACTGTCTGGTGCAGTTGGGGACGGGAAGTATGGGTTACCGAAAGGCGAATACTCTAATGAACTGAAATCCGGAGCATGTATGGACACCGAGCAATTAATCGACGTATGTTACCTGACGATGAAGGTCACCAACAAGGGTAAATCGATCTTCGCGAACAGGCATTTTGACGCGCATTCATTCATCATCGAGTTCAGGGGAAAGACCTACACCATGGAGGAGTACAAGAGGAAGCTGGTGCCGGGGAACAACCACTTTCTGCAGATAAGCGAAAACCTGTTCCTGGGGCCCACGCGGACGCCCGACAACTACATCAACCATTCCTGCAATCCTAACACGGGGATCAGGATAATGGGGGACTCCGTCCTGCTGTTCGCCATCAAGACCATCCACAAGGGGGAGGAGATAACCTTCGACTACTCGACCACCATGGCCGAGGACTACTGGGAAATGGACTGCCGCTGCGGCGCCAAGAACTGCCGCGGCAAGATACGCGACTTCAAGTACCTGCCCCGGGACCTCCAGGAGAGGTACATCAACCTGGGGATTGTGCCCGACTTCGTGCTCCGGCACAGCGGCAGGAACCTGCAGCTGGCCATGTAACCCGGGGCCTCCGGAACATCCGCTCCCGTCAGATGCTGAAGACGTCGGTGACGCTCTTCAGCATCTTTGTTTTCTCCCTGATGAGCGCCGGGAAACCGGCCACCCGCTGCGAGGACTGCGCTGTTTCCCGGATCGACTCGTTCCCCCCAGGAGACGGCCCTCAATATTCCGGTGCCGGTAGACTTCTGCTCCCCGATGGCGCCCTCCAAAATAATTGTCTTGAAAGTTGATCCGATTGATGGGAGTATTCTCACACCAGTGCCTTTTAATGCACCACGGAGGATTTTCAACCAGAAGGGAAAAACCATGAATGTAAAAACCATACGGGACACCATTGACAGGCAGCGGGACTACTTCAACAGCGGGGCCACGAGGGACGTTTCATTCAGAAAAAAACAACTGGTGCTGCTGGAGAAGGCGATACGGTCCCGGGAGGAAGAGATCATGTCCGCCCTGGAGCAGGACATGAGAAAGCCGCGGTTCGAGGCGTATGCCGCGGAGATAGGCATACTCTATCCCGAGCTGCGCGAGGCGGCCCGGAAGGTCCGCTCCTGGTCAAAACCGGAAAAAGTGTCCACGCCCATCATCCATTTCCCATCGACGAGCACAGTGTACCGCGAGCCCTATGGCGTGTCCCTCATCATCGGCCCCTGGAACTATCCGTTCCTCCTCACCCTGGCCCCGTTGGTGGGCGCCATCGCCGGGGGGAACTGCGCGATACTCAAGCCCTCGGAACTCGCGCCGGCCACCTCCGCGGTCATCGCCTCGCTCATAGGAAAGCACTTCGACCCGCGGTACGTCGCCGTCGTCGAGGGCGGTGTCCCGGAAACGCAGGCCCTGCTCGCGCAGAAATTCGACTACATCTTCTTCACCGGCGGCACCGCCGTGGGCAGGATCATCATGGACGCGGCCGCGAAGCACCTCACGCCTGTAACCCTGGAGCTCGGGGGGAAAAGCCCGGTTGTCCTCCACAGCGACGCCAGGCTCGACCACGCGGTGAAGCGCATCGCCTGGGGCAAGTTCTTCAACGCCGGCCAGACCTGCCTCGCGACGGACTATCTCCTCGTGCAGAGCGGCATAAAGGAAAGGGCGATACGCATGCTGAAGGAGGCGATCGTTTCCTTCTATGGAACGGACCCGAAGAAGAGCCCGGACTACGCGCGCATCATCAACGCGCGCCACTTCTCCCGGGTATCGGCCCTGATGAAGAGCGGGACGATAGTGCACGGCGGAGAGACCGATGCCAGGGAACACTATATCGCCCCCACCGTCATGGACAAGGTGTCCATGCAGGACCCGGTGATGCGGGAGGAGATCTTCGGGCCGCTACTCCCCGTGAGGACCTACGACGATCTCTCCGAGGCGATCGCCATCATCAACGGCATGCCGCGCCCCCTGGCGCTGTACGTTTTCTCCGAGAGCCGCGCCACGTGGGAGCGTGTCCTGGAACAGACGTCCTCCGGCGGCGGCTGCATCAACGACACCATCTCTCACGTGGGCAGCACCACGCTTCCCTTCGGCGGGATAGGCGACAGCGGGATGGGGAGCTACCACGGCAGGACGAGCTTCGACACCTTCACCCACCGGAGGAGCATTCTAAGGAGGTTGAACATCGTGGACATGCCGCTGCGGTATCCCCCTTACGGGAAACGGCTTTCGCTTATACAGAAGCTTTTCAAGTTTACGGGGTGAGCGTTACGATTATCCGCGGCGGGCTTTTTCGATGAGCTCGATGAGGGACGATATCTTCTGTTTCGGCGGCTCGAGTATCCGGGCGATTTCATCCTCGCCGTAATGGGCCTTGAGATACTCGTCCACGGGGAACCTTTCAAACCAGCAGTCAAGTACACGGTGACAGGGAATCCCGTCTTTCATGGAGCGGCAGTAGCTGAAGGGTACGTAATGCCCCAGGGTTCTGCAGTAGCCTTCTTCTTTGTCGTATTTTTCCATGATGAACACCGCAAGCGCGGAAGCGCTTCCTCGCCTGCTTCTCGAAAATATCAACCGTCAATTCCGGTCATAAAACGGAAGGCGCGGATATATATCCGCGCCTTCCGTAATAATTACCACTTGCCGGTCCTGTTGATGGCCGGCTTCGGCAGTCCCTTGAGCTCCGCCAGGGCGGCGTCTACTTCGTCCTGGTGCATCTCGTGGTCAGCGAGTTTGCCCTGGAAATAGGAATCGTAGCCGTTGAGGTCGAGGAGTCCGTGCCCACTCAGGTTGAAGATGATCACCTTCTCCTTGCCCTCCTCCTTCGCCTGCTTCGCCTTGCGGATGGTGGCCGCGACGGCGTGGCTCGTTTCGGGGGCGATGATGATGCCCTCCGTCCGCGCGAAAGTCACCGCCGCCTGGAAACACTCCAGTTGCGGTATGGCCATCGGCGTGTGGAGCCCTTCCACAACCGCCTGGGACACAAGCGGCGCCATGCCATGGTACCGCAGGCCCCCGGCGTGAATCGCCTCGGGCACGAAGCTGTGCCCCAGCGAGTGCATGGGAAGCAGCGGCGTCATCTTCGCCACGTCGCCGTGATCGTAGATGAAGGGCGCCTTGGTCAGCGTGGGGCACGAGGCCGGCTCCACGGGAATGATCTCGATGTTCGCGCCGTTGATCTTGTCGGCGGTGAAGGGGAACGAGAGACCGGCGAAGTTGCTGCCGCCGCCGGCGCACGCGATGACCACGTCCACCTTCTTCTCGCCTATCTTGGCAAGCTGCTTCTTCGCTTCCAGGCCGATGATCGTCTGGTGGAGCATCACGTGGTTGAGCACGCTCCCCAGCGCGTAGCGCGTCTGCCCGGTGGTATCCGTCACCGCCGCCTCGACGGCCTCGCTGATGGCGATGCCCAGGCTGCCCGGCGTGTCCGGATGCTGTTTGAGGACTTCACGCCCGGCGTTGGTCACGGTGCTGGGGCTGGGGATGCATGTTCCGCCCCACGCCTGCATCATCATTTTCCGGTAAGGCTTCTGCTCGAAGCTGATCCGCACCATGAACACCTTGCACTCCAGTCCCATGAGCGCGCAGGCGAACGACAGGGCGCTTCCCCACTGGCCGGCGCCGGTTTCCGTGGTGAGCTTCTTGATGCCAAACTCCTTGTTGTACCAGGCCTGCGGTACCGCCGTGTTGGGCTTGTGGCTCCCTGCCGGCGACACGGATTCATTCTTGTAGTAAATTCTCGCGGGCGTGCCAAGAAACTTTTCCAGCGCGAAGGCCCGGTGCAGCGGCGACGGGCGCCAGCGGTAGAGAATCTCCAGAACTCCCTGGGGTATGTCTATCCAGCGCTCCTGGCTCACTTCCTGCTCTATCAGGTTCATGGGGAAGACCGGGGCCAGCATGTCGGGCGATACGGGTTTGCCGTCGGGACCCAGGGGCGGCTGCATGGGACTGGGAAGGTCGGCGGCGAGATTGTACCACTGTTTGGGCATTTCGTCTTCGGTCAGGATTACTCGGGTTTGCATGGCTGTCTCCTAATTGAATATTGGTGCTGCTCTGTAATTTCGATCGCGTACCGGACCATAACCGTCGGGCAAGGGACGCGCGATACTGTATCACACCGGGGTTTTCCCGGCCGCGGCATTGTGCCGGTCGATGAATTCCCGGAACGCCGAGGGATTTTTTTTCAGCTCCCGGGAGCCCCGCGTAATCTTGCAGAGACTGACCCCCAGCTTTTCCGCGATTTTCCTCTGGCTCATCCCCTCGTTCAGGAGCTTCACCAGTTCCCAGCGCCTTTCAATCTCGTTGATCTCGCTTTTCGTGAGGACGCTCTTGAAAAAACGCTCGATGAGCTTGTCATCGTCGATCCCGGCAAGGACGGCGGCTATCTCCTTCAGCTGGCTCATGGATACCTGGACCCGGAACACGTGTTATGCGACATATCGCGGACACCGCGGAACGAAACGGACAATCGTTTCTATTAATAGAAACATAATTGAACTGCGGGGAAAACTGTCAATAAAAAAAATGGGGGTGATAATACCCGGCCACACGGGCCGTCAGTGCGGTCTTCAACCGCCTCCCGACTGCGCGCACGACGACCCCTGCGCGCCCGCGGAGAACCCGGAAAAAAGTTTTGTCACCGCTGCGGAACCGCACTTCTCGCAGTTGCTGGCGTGAAAGTCGCCGAGCTTTCTCAACTCTGAAAAGACATGGCCGCAATCCTTGCATTTGAATTCGTAGACCGGCATAGGCACTCTCCTTTCGTGTAAATCCCGGGAATGCGCGATAAATTCTCACAATTACCCTGAAACCACGGGATAATCCATAACGATTGATCAGAAAAATTTAAGTTCTTTATGGAATACTAATATATCAACCACCCCTGATAGTATCAACAAAAATCACTTGATATTATGGTATACAGAGTGGTAATTTTGTCGGCAGACAGATACGGGCGCGGCGGGATTCCGTATCACCCATGCCGTCTCCCTGAAGCGCGGGGGCCAATGGCCGAACTTTTATCATACACCGAGAGCGAGATACGGGCTTTCCTGAAAAAGCTCCGTTTCCCCCAGCCTATCGAAAACGCCTTCATCGAATACTACCATGAAAAGACCGTGGTCTTCGTGCGCTACGGCATTCTCTTCGGCACTCTGCTGTACATGGCCCACGTGTTCACCGACATGCGCGCCTATCCGAACCTCGTCCGCCAGATGGTGGCGATACGTCTGGGCATCGGCGCCGTGGGGATCTTCTTCTTCATCATGACGTTCCTGGATTCATTCAAGCGCTATATCCAGGCGGTGTCCCTCGTCACGCTGATCATGGCGTCCATGGGGCTGGTCGTCATCACCGTGATCGGCGGGGGGATATTCGCGCACCTGTACCACTCCGGAATCATGCTCTGCCTGGTGGCGCTCTTTGCCTTCCTTCGGCTGCGCTTCGTCCACGTGATCACCGGCGGGATGACGGTCATCACCGCCTACGTGCTGATGCACATCTTCATAGCGCGCACCGACACCGCCATACTGACGCACAACGCGTCGAACATGCTGGGCATCATCGCGATCGGCGTGTTCATCTCGTATTTCCACGAGTACTACATCCGGCAGGGTTACATCCAGGCGCTGCAGCTGGAGGCGAGCGGGCGGAAGCTCGAGTCGAGGAACAGGATCATCGAGCGCGACCTGGAGCACGCCCGGAGCATCCAGCAGAAGTACATGCCGGTCACCAGGCCCAGCGACTACATCTTCGCCCTCTACCGGCCGATGGACATGGTGGGCGGGGACTACTTCCACTTCATCCCGCTCGAGGGAGGGGACAGGACCGGCATCTTTATCAGCGACGTCTCCGGGCACGGCATGCCGGCGGCGATGATCACTTCCATGCTGAGGATCTCCATCTCCAGGGCGGGCGGTCTCAGGGAGGATCCGCAGGGGCTTCTCAATTTCCTGAACGGCATGCTCCACGGCGAGATCGGCAACAACTTCATCACCTGCATCTACGGAATACTCGACCGCGCGTCGCGCACCTTCACCTTCGCCAACGCCGGCCACTGCAGCCCCCTCGTCATGGGGCCGGACGGCGTTCATGCCGTTACCATGGACGGCAGGGTGCCGCTGGCCGTGTTCGGGAACGACTATCTCGCGTCGCGGAAGAGCGCCTATATCAACCAGACCGAGCGGATACCGGAGGGCGGAAGGCTGCTGCTCTGCACCGACGGCCTGCTCGAGACCACCAGGCCCGGACAGCGGGAACCGATGTTCGAATACAACGGCCTCCATGCCGCGCTCCGCGACCTTGTGCCCCGCACTGCCGAGGAAATCGTGCGCGGGATCTACGGCCACCTGGTCGAGTTCCGCGGCAGCGAAACCTTCGAGGACGACATCTGCATCATCTGCGCGGAGCTCTGATCGCGCCGCGGACTTTATCCGGCCAATTATGGAACGCTCTGATTATGGCGAGATTTCCTTCCGCGCGCATGATATCTATTATCCGACCGGACGGTGTTTCATCGAAACGGCCTTGCATACACCTGTCTGACTGAAAATTTAATAGCGGATTCCCGCTTTCGCGGGAATGACACATTGCACACGGAGGAATCCATGGTACAAGTTGATGTCGTGTGGGCATACGCGTTCGGCGCAACCTTTGCCGCCACCGCGGCGCGCCAGCTCGAGAAAGAAGAAAAGCCGTTCGTCAACAAGTGGTACGTCTTCATACTGCTCTTCCTGGGAGTGTTTTTCGCGCCCTCGGGGCTCTATCTCCTGTGGCAGCACCCGCAGTGGGAAACCATGCAGGTTGCCACGAGCAAGGACTCCATACCCGCCTGGCTGGTCGTCATCTTCGCCGTGACCAACATCACCCAGGGAATACTGGGATACTGGACGACCCTCAAATTGATTAAAAAGAAAAACTACTACGGCGCCCACGCAAACTGGATGGTCGCGTGGATCATTTTCTGGTTCATCCTGGTCTGCGGGTGGGACACCACCGGCTACCAGCGCTTCCTTTACGACATGTCCGAGCACGGCGGCGCACTCTGGGAGCCGGGCAGGCACATGGGCGTCATGTTCTTCACCAGCAACGTCTGGATCACGCTGGTGGTGATGGCGGCCTTCTTCGCGCCGATGCTCCTCTATGGCTACGTGAATTTCGTCCGCGAGGGAGCGAAGCTCGACAGGTCGATACCGGCGAACGAGATCCCTTCCCCGGTGAAGATACTCACAGTCGCGTTCGGCGCGCAGTGGGTGCTCTGCCTGGGGCTGGCGATAGTGGCGGCGCTCGCGGTCATGGGGCTCCGCGAACTTACGGGCAGCGTGTTGCTGGGTTACCTTATCGGCCTGCCCCTGGTCTCCGTGGTGTACTACTTTATTCTCTTCAGGGGGAAGGGAGTGATGTACCGGATAGCAAAGCAGCTCTTCATAAAAGAGCCAACAGCATAACAAAAGCGAAGGAGGGGGATGATATGTCCCCCTCCCGTTGCGAATTATTATTCAGGGATGGTCACGCGCCGGCTTTCCTTCGCGCGAAGACCGCCGCGCCGAGCGCCCCGATGATCTGCGGGTCCACGGAGAGCGGCGCGATCTCCACCTTCAGCACCTTCTCCAGTTCCCTCACCAGACCGCGATTCTTCGCGCAACCGCCGGTGATGGTGACCTTCGGATTCACGCCCACGCGCTTCAGGAGCGTGAAGCACCGCTTCGCCACCGCGCCCTGTATCCCGGCGGCGATGTCGGCAGGCGGGTTCTTCTGCGCCAGGAGGCTGATCACTTCCGTCTCCGCGAAGACGCTGCACTGCGCAGTCACGGGGATGGCGCGCTTCGCTTTCAGGGAAATCTCCGAGAACTCGGTGAGGTCCATCCGGAAAATGCGGCTCATCGCCTCGAAGAAGCGCCCGGTGCCCGCCGCGCACTTGTCGTTCATGGCGCACTCCTTCACGGTGCCGTCGCCGTTGACGGAGATCCCCTTCACGTCCTGCCCGCCGATGTCGACGATGGTCTTGATGGTTGGATCGCACCAGCTCGCGCCCATCGCGTGGCAGCTGATCTCCGACACGTTTTCGTTGGCGAAGGGGATTTCGCTGCGCCCGTAGCCGGTGCCCACCAGGTAGGCCAGGTCCTTGTGGCTCTTCAGCTCGGGGACGGCCTTGAACGCCTCGGCAAGGGCGATGTTCGCCGTCTCCTCGGGGTCCACCTCGCGCGGGACGATGCACGACGCCACGATGCCGTTCCCCCCGATGATCACCGCCTTGCCCGTCGTCGACCCGATGTCGCAGCCGGCGTAATATTTCTGATCCATGGTTCTGCTCCTGTTACTTATCAAGATTTGTCACAGGCAACAATGAGAATTAAGCGAGGCACGATGCCGAGCGTGATGGCTGCCGATCGCATACCGGCCGTTGCATCGGCCGGTATCCCCGAAGGGTGGACGGGCAGGAGGCCCATCCGCAGGTCGCGTGCGCTGTCTGCATCACCCGCACCAGCCAAGCCCCCGCGGCGTGTGAACGGCGGCCTTTTTGGTTACTTTTTGTGCCGCCTACAAAAAGTAACATTCCCCAATGCTGTCAGCGTTGTTATCATACAGCTCCGCAGGAAGAAAAGATCAAATCCTCCTCTCCGCGTGCATCACGTTCTCCATGAAATGGTCCACCTGCGACATGATTCCCTCCTTCGGCACGATGCGCGTGTCCGAGAGGTCGTAGTCGATGATCAGGAGCGGCAGGCCGATGTCGCGGCACTTCTCGCGCATGATGTTGTTCAGCGCCTGCGTGTTCTTGCAGCCGATGTGCCCCGCCATCCAGAGCATGTCGATGTCGAAGCGCTTGACGATGTGCATCATGTCGTCGAAGTAGTTCTCCATGGGGCCGCGCGTGTGCCGCGCCATGGGGCCGTTCATGATGTTGCGGCCTATTCCCCGCAGCATCGACTCCTCGCTCGAGGTGTCGATGAACGGCAGTCTGTTGAAGGTCATGCTGTCCATGATGCAGGTGACGCCGTAGGCGCGCTCGGCCCAGACAAAGAGGTCCAGGAAATGCAGCGTCGGCGGATTCCAGAGGAGAGTCCGGTATTTTTCGTTGGGATGCGCGGCGATTCCCTTTTCCATGTTGTCCTTTGCCAGCTCCACGAGCTTACGGAACACCTCGGTTGATGACTTCAGCCCCGAGCAGACATTGAAGAACCAGAGGTGCCCCAGGTAGACCGCCTCGGCGGCCATGGGCGCCGGGCGGCGCGCGATCATCTCCCAGAGCTCAAGCTCGTACTCCATCATGCGGTTGCGCTCCTCGCAGATCTCCTTCAACCTGTCCCAGTCGATGCGGCCGGGAGTGTGCTCTTCCAGCCAGGCTATCATCCTGCGAAGCTCGCCGGCGAAGTATGCCTCTGCCCGCTCGTCCTTGAAATTGAAGGGAATGTCGAGACGGAACGTAGGCGCCTTGGTCTTCTTCTCGACGTAGATGTATGATGTCATTCCTCCGTCGCAGGGAAGGTTCGACGTAACGACAGCCTTTGCCGGCGGCAGCATGTCCTTCAGCGCCATGCCGATGACCGCCTTCGGGAGGCTGCAGACGTCGGGCGGCACACCCTCGTTCTCCGCGGCGTCGATAAACTCCTCCATTGCATTGGGCACCAGCATCGGCTGGAGTATTCCCAGCACCTCCGGCATCCAGGGAGAGAGGCCCATCGCGCGGAGGATCTCCGGCGGCACCATGTCCTCGTGGAGCACCAGGCGGTCCTGCCGGTAGTAGACACCCCCGAGAAGGTCCGCGATCTCCTTCACGACGGCGTGTATTATCATCGATATCGCTTCGCGGTAGTTCCCGGTGCGCCCCGCGGTGAGTTTGGTGATGAGACCGTTCACCTTCATGAAGTGCCACATCCACGGGTAGCGCCGGAGGTCCCGGATCATGTCGAAGGGCCCGTTCTTCAGGCCCATCCACCCGATTGCGGCGAGGTTGAGGAGCTTGTATTTCGTGGTCACGGCAATGTCGGCGATACCGGGTCTTCCCATGTCACTCACCTTCTCTCGTTTCTTACCGCACCAGGCCGCGGATTCCCTTCACCAGCCGGCCCGCGGCGCTCTTCTTTCCCTGCATGATGGCGCTGAACAAGTCCTCGTAGTCCCTGGGCGGCACCACCGCGGCGGCGCGCTTTTCCAGCCGGAGGGCGCCGCGCTTACAGGTGGTCACGCAGAGCCCGCAGCCGACGCAGCGGACCTCCTCCAGCACCGCCTTCTTGTCCTTCAGGTGCAGAGCATCCATCTGGCAGCGGCGCACGCACTTTCCGCAGCCGTTGCAGAGTTCGGCGTCCAGTTTCACCATGAAATTCGAGGCGATGAAATCGGACGGGCGCGGCATCGAGGAGAAGGTCTCCATGATGCCGCAGCAGCACTTGCAGCAGGCGCAGATGAAATCGGGGTGCTGCATGTTGGAAGGCTGGAGCACCAGGCCGTCCTTCTCGCACTGCGCGAGTATTTCCATCGCTTTCTTCGTGGAAATTTTCCGGGCCCAGCCGTTCCGCACACACTGGTCGTGGAAGTCGTTCAGGACCAGGCACACTTCCCGCTCGTCGGTCACCTTGCAGGGATCGCCCAGGTGGTCATGGCCTTTCTTGCAGATGCACTCCGCCACCGCGACCCGGTTCCCCGCCTTCGCCACGATGTTCCGTATCTCGTCGTAGGTCGCCACGTCGAGCTCCGGGGTGACGCTCTTCTCCACCGGTATCACCCGCATCTGCGGCCGCGCGGTCGTGAGGTATTCAAGCGCGAAGCCGGAAAGGAAATACTCGCGCGTGTCCAGGTAGAGCGCCGGCGTGAGTTTTTTCCCCTGCATTTCGAACATCCCCACGACAAACGGCGCCAGCGCGTACTGCCGGCGGCCGTCGCGTTCCCTGGTGAATATGGATCCCCGCCCGTCCATTTGTGACAGGCGCGTCTCGACATCCCCGGTGGAAAAGCCCATGGACGCGGCGCGCTCCGCGATTTTCCCCGCGTCCTCGAAATTCCATGTCATGCAGAGGGCCAGCCTCGCCTCGTCCGGGCGGAACATCGCCGCAAGGAGCCTCTTCTCGACGCCGCCCGGCGTGGGCGGCATTCCCACCGGCATGGCAGCGAGGTGTTTCCGAAGCGCACCGTAGGTCTTACGGTACCGGAGCTGTATCAGCCACTTGCTCGAAAGCTTTTTAAGTCCTGTAAATTTCATAATCTAATCATCCTGATGCCAGGTTCCCTCACCCTCATCCACGCTTCAAACGGGAGAGGGTGTGCAGCGCGCGGGTGGGGGCCGGTCACTTCCCCATGCTCTCGATGAACGCCTGCACGCGCGTGCGCAGCTGCCCCTCGCCGCTCTGGCGGTATTCGCGCTCCAGCCGGAGCACCGGCACGCCCGCCTCGCGGAGCGCCGTCACCATCGCGCTCGATTCCACTCCCCAGGTGTCGCAGAACTTTATCGACTGGATGATGACGCCGTCGACCGCGTACTCTTTCGCAATTTTCAGGATGTACTCCTTCCTGGACACGAACTCCTCCATCATGCGGGGGCAGCGGCAGCCGTTGAGCACCTGCTTCGCCAGCGCGGTGACGGGATCGGTTTCCGTGTCGATCGGCTCCAGTCCCGGGAAGGAGCCGGTGCAGTACCTGTCCGCGACCACGAGCCCGCCCTGCGACTCGATGATCTGCGTGAAGCCGGGATCGTCGAGCGAGCAGCCCGCGAGCATGAAGCGCGCGCGGTGTCCGTTCGCCGAGGGCGCGGATTCGGCGTCCGCGCGGAAATCGCGGACCATCTCCATGACGCGGTCGGCGGGCGCGAACTGCGCGGCCATCATCAGCCTGTGGAACGCGGTCCCGGTGATGGGCGGTTTCTGCATCTTACGCATCTCGCCGACTTCACGCAGGGCGGCGTTGAGCGCGTTTTCCCGCGCGATGGCCTCACGCAGCGCGGCTTCTCCCGCGTCGACTCCGAAATGATTTTCCAGGTCAGACGCGAGCCGCTTCAGCTCTTCAACGGTCCACTCGAGCGCCGCGTCGCCCAGCCGGTGCGGTATGTCGAGGATACGGCTGAATTCCGGCTTCGCGGCGTAGTTCAGGTTGTCGTTCAGCCGGCGCAGGTGGTCGCAGCAGGCGACGAAGATCCACCCCTTCAGGAAATCGTAACGGTCCTCCATCGCGAACTCGAGCAGGCTCTTCGTGTAGGAGCAGATGACGCTGGACATGTACATGTCCGCGAGCTCGGTCCCCGCAATGCCGGGGGCGCGCATCCTCACGGGAAAAAGTTTTCCCACGGAGAGGAGCGCGCGGGGCACCATGCTGCAGGAATAGCCCACGGGCACCATCCCCTTCTCCAGCGCTTCCTCTATCAGCGCGTTGCGCGGATCGGCAAGCAGGTCCTGTAACTGAATGCGGGTTTCAATCATACGCTCACGCTCCCTGCCCCGCCGCGCAGCTCCCCTTCGCGGCGACGCCGATTTTTTCCAGGCATTGTTCCAGCGCGCCGAACGCCGGCGTCTCGGGCAGGGCGAGGAAACTCACGGCCTCGATGTCCGCCCTGCGGATGGTTTCGTCCTCCGGGACCGCGCCCAGGAGCTCCAGCGACTCCGGCAGCGCCACGCTGTCGACCTCCGAAGCGCTCCTCGCGCGGTTGATGATGAGGCCCGCCCGTTCGAAACCCACCGCCGAGGCCGCGACCTCCCGTATGGTCTTCGCCACGTTCAGCCCCTTCGCCGAGAGGTCGCTCACCAGCAGGAGGTGGGTCACCTTCTCGAGCACTCGGCGGTTCACCTGCTCCACGCCCGCCTCGGCGTCGATGACCGTGTAGTCGAAGTTCCCCGTGATCGACGCGATGATGTCCTTCAGCATGTCGTTCACCTGGCAGTAGCATCCCTCGGTCTCGGGGCGCCCTATTGCCAGGAACGCGATGTTCCCTTCCTCGTGGAGCGCGCCCAGCATCTCGTAGTCGAGGAGCGATATCACCCTCTCCCGGTCGCCCGCCTGGCGCTTCTTCACGAGCTCGATGAAATCGTTCCGCACGTCGTCGACGGTCTTCCGCACCGTGACGCCCAGTGCCGTGGCGAGCCCCACCGCCGGGTCCGCGTCGATGGCGAGGACGCGGTTGCCGGGATCGCGCGCTAGGGCACGCACGATGGATGCCGAGAGCGTGGTCTTCCCCACGCCGCCCTTTCCGCAGAGCGCGATCACCACGCTTTTCTTCTCAGTGCCTCGCGACATCCGCATCACCCCCGAGATTTTTCCTCATGTTCCTCAGGTCCTCGACCTCGGAGCAGACATCGGTGAAATCGCACGTGCCGCAGTCGAACGACATCTCCTGCGCCATCTTGTTCATCGCGCCAATCAGCCGCTCCACGCGGCTGCCCGTTTCACCAAGCGAGCGCACGTCGGCCGCGGACGAGGTGACAAAGACAAACTCCACTGCTTTCACATACTCTATCTTCCGGTACATGCCCGCGAGCGCGCCGGCCAGCGCCGCGAAGGAGAAGCCGTCGGCGACGGCCTGCCTGCTCACGCGGCTCCACTCCCGCAGGTACTGCGATACGGCGCGCATCATGTAGCCCTTCAGGTTCAGGTCGTAGCGCACCAGCTCCAGCGCGCGGTGCCGCCCGTAGCAGTTCTCCTCGTCCATGCCTTCCACTCCCAGGATCACCGCTTTCCCGAATGGAAGGCTTTTCCCCGCGGATTCCGACAGGTCGGGGCCGACGATATGCACCGCGCCGTCGCGGACATCGCCGGCCTTCTCCGTCCACACCATGAATGACGCCGACTCGTCGCGGGGATTGCCCAGCTCAACGCCGGTGTCGGTCCCGAGGACGATGTTGCCTTTCTCACCGGCGGGCCAGTCCGACGGGGATACTTTCATGGTGCGCAGACCGCCTGAGGCTTTCTTTTCATCGAGAAAGCTCCGGAGCTGTTGTATGGTGTCGTCAAAGAGGTTCATGATTTTCACATCGTGAAGGCGCGAATGGCCATTCGCGCCTTCACGTGATTCACTTCACTCCCGCGGCCACCGCGTCCTGCGCGAAGAGCGCGGCGCCCAGGGCCCCGTTGATCTGCGGGTCGGGAACGCTTTTCAGGGTCACGCCAAGGGCGCGCTCCAGTGCGCGGAACATGCCGGAGTTCTTCGCCACGCCGCCGGTCATCACGGCATCGGCCTCCACGCTGATGCCGCGCGCCAGGGAGGCCGCGCGGTTCGCCACGGCCTGGTGGAGGGCGTTCACTATGTCCGCGATCTCCTTCCCCTCGCTCACGAGCGAGATGATCTCCGTCTCCGCGAAGACCACGCACTGGTTCGAGAGCGTCAGTTTTTCCGTGGATTTCGTCGCGATATCGCCCAGCTCCTCGAGCTTTATATCCAGCGCGTCGGCGATGATCTCGAGGAAGCGCCCCGTGCCCGACGCGCACTTGTCGTTGTACACGTAGCGCTCCACGTTGCCCTTGTCGTCCACGCGGATCGCCTTGGCGTCCTGCCCGCCGATATCGACCACCGTCCTCGCCGAGGGGACCTGCCACACCGCGCCGCGTCCGTGGCACGCGATCTCCGACTCGACCGCGTTTACGAAGTTGATGTGCTTGCGCCCGTAGCCCGTGCCCACGCAGTACGCGATGTCCGTCATGGCGATGCCCGCTTTCTTCACGGCAAGCTCCATGACCTGCTGCGCCGATTTCTCCGGCGCGGCCGAGGCCCGCAGCACTTCCGCCGCGGCTATCTTCCCGTCTTTCAGAATCACCGCCTTCGCGGTCAATGATCCCACGTCGCATCCCGCAGTTATCATGCCTTGCCTCCGTTCGCCCTGTCTCCCGCGATGAGCGCCGCACCCAGGGCCCCCGCGAGCTGCGGGTCCGCCCGCCGTATGCGCTTGATCCGCACGCCCAGGAGCTTCTCCAGGGCCGACACCACGCCGTCGTTCTTCGCCACGCCGCCGGTCATGCAGACGTCGCGCTCCACGCCTATGTTGTTGGCCAGCGTCGCCATGCGGCTCGCCATGGCGGCGTTCACACCCGCGGCGATGTCCTCCACCGGCACCTTGTCATTCAGGTGCTGGATCACGTCGGCCTGCGCCCAGACCGTGCAGGCCGAGGCGAGGGTGATGGGGCTTTTCGCCTTCACGGAAAGCGCGCCCAGATCGCCGAGCTCCACGCCCAGGACCTTCGCCATCACCTCCAGGAAGCGCCCCGTGCCGGAGGCACACTTGTCGTTGGTGATGAACTTCAGCATGTTCCCGCTGTCGTCGAGCTTCACGGCCTTGCAGTCCTGGCCGCCAATGTCGATGACGGTGCGCACAGTTGGCAGGAGCCAACGGGCGCCCCTTCCGTGGCAGGCGATCTCGGACACCGCCTCGTTCACGAAGGTGATCTTGTCCCGTCCGTAGCCCGTTCCCACGCAGAACTTTATATCAGCCATTGAAAGGCCGGCCTTGCCGAGTGCCTGCTTCATCACCTCGTCGGCGGACTCCCAGGGCCGCGCCTTCGACTTGATTATCACCGATTCCAGGACCCTTCCATCCTCCATGATCACGGCCTTGGAGGTGAGCGATCCCACGTCGCATCCCGCCACGCGCGTCATATGAGCCTCCTCACGGTAAGAAATTCCAGGAACCGGTCCCTGGTGGTTTCCCAGGACTGGACGCGCTCGTCGAAGGCGTCGGCGTTCATCACGAAAGTGGGGAAGCCCGCCTTCTCGGTATCGCGCGCCAGGAGTTTCACCATGCCCCAGGTGTTGCGGCAGCCCGGCGTCCCGTTGTAGATGATGCAGTCAGCGCTGTACATTTTCGCCAGGGAAAGCGTGTCCTGGAGCCACATGTTGGGCGCGTCGTAGGGGCCGCGGATCGACTTGATCATGGGCATGCGCGAGTTCACCATCGCCATGCCGTCGATGAGGCCGTCCAGGTCCGCCGTGTTCAGGGTGTAGGCTGCCTCCTGCATGCCGTACTCCTGCACGTGCGGCGCGCTTGAGGCCCATGAGCGCGACAGGATGTTTCCCTGGTAGCCCACACCGTGCTCGTCGAGCATCTCCCAGAGCTTGAGGTTCTGCACGTAGTGGTCGATGTAGCAGAAAAAAGCCCTGATCTTCTCCGTGCCGCTGGACAGGCCCGATACGCCTTTCGCGGCGTTCTCTTTCCCCTGCCGCAGTATCGACTCGAGCACTTCCGTGCATTCCGGCATCCCCGCGAAGAGGAAGCGCGACGCGTAGACGATGAGGTTCCCGGCCACGTGGAGCGGGTTCGGCACCACGCGCGCCAGCTCCTCGATCTCCGCGATGATCTCGTCCTGCTTGTGCAGCTCTATGAGATTTGCCCGCAGCCTCTCGAGGTCGAGCTTCTTCCCGGAGTGCTCTTCCAGGAAGGCGATGAGGGCCTTGTAGTCCTCGCGGTGGTATTCGTCGGAACGTTCCCCCGTGAGGTCCGGCGGCATGTCGAGCTGGAAGAACGGCTTGTCCAGGTAGGCCGCCGCGAAGGCGAAGGCGTTGGCGTTGGTGTCGCAGACCCCCGGCGTGTCGGTGACGATCATGTCGATATCTGCGCCGAGGCCCGCAAGGTACGCCCCGATGCTCCCGCGCTGGGACGAGCACGAGGTTTCCGTGTATCCAACCTCGTTGCAGTAATCCAGGAACTCCGCGGTGCCGCGCTTGTAGGCGAAAGTCATCATCACCGAGACGACCTCCAGGCAGATGGGCATGATGTCCATGGCGTAGAAAATCGCGGGCGAGAAACAGAACGTGGTGACCGCGGTCTTCAATCCCCGCTCCTTCGCGTTGATCATGTTGTCGAGGTACTTCGCGGTCAGCTCGATGAACTTCTGGCCCGGCTCCCCGGCTCCCAGGACCGATTCCACCGTTCCCCTGAAGTACGGGATGTAATTCATCGAATGGCGATACTCCTTCTCGCTGCCGCTCTTCAGCCGCGCGGCCGAGGAGAAACAGCTGTAGAGCATCCAGTCGAACCTGTATTCCTTCAGTTCCTGCCTCATGCGATTTCCCTCCTCCCCTGGAGAATGCGCTCTATGAACGCGTCCACCCGCATCTTCATCCGGCCGGTTTCCACCAGCGGCCCGTACTCCCGCTCGAGCCTCATGCACGGTATCCCTTCCTTCTCTAAATCACGCTCGAAGAGGCCGTTCTCCGAGCCGTGGAGGTCGCAGAAGCGGATGTTCTGCAGGACGATGCCGTCTATCTTCGCCTTCTTCACCTTCTCCCGCAATATGCCGAGCCGCCTCTTGTAATCGCCGTACATCCGCGGGCAGTCGTTGTGGGACAGGTAGCGTTTCGCCAGGTTGAGGACCGGGTCGCCCTCCTCCTCTACCAGGTCGGTGTAGAAGCGCGAGCCGAAGCAGAGGTTGTCCGCAACCACCAGCGCGCTCGAGCCTTCCATGACGCGCACCAGTTCCACGTCGTCGTTGGCGCTGCCCACGAGCATCAGCCTCACCTTGCCCGATATGCCTTTCGCCTTTTTCGATTCGGCGATGAATTTCTCAAGCAGGCCGTTGTATTCCTCCCGGGGCATGGTGGTCCCCGCCAGGATCACCGCGAGCGCCTCCGTGCCGGTGAAGGGAGGATCGTCGGCGGTGCGGAGCGCGTCGAACTCGTCGAGGAGCTTCCTGCTTTTGTTGTAGACGCGTATCGAGGAGCGGAGCGTATCATCTTCCACCTTCACGCCGAAATGCTTCTCCACCGCGTCGACCAGGCGCCGCGTTTCCTCGGCGAACCACTTGATGGTGTAGTCCGCGTACTTGTGGGGCACGCCGAAATGGAAAAAGAACTTCGGCAGGGAGCCGGGTATATCGCCCCCGGCCTTGCGCCAGCACTCGTCCAGGCGGCGCATCGAGTCGCAGCCCGGGGTGATGATGGCCCCGTCCAGGAAATCGAATTTCCCCTCGCCCGCGAGCTGGAGCATGCACTTGGGCAGGCTGCAGATGAACGGTCCGAAGTAGGTGTCGCCGATGGTGGTGTCCGCGGCGCCGAAGCCGCGGATGCGGTACGGCAGGATTCCCGCCGCGTGGAATATCTCGTCCGGCACGTAGGAGCAGGTGTAGCCCACGACCCTGCGCCCTGATTCCTTCCACTTCGCCACGTGTTCGTTGTTGAGCGATGTCGCCGCTTTCATGAATGCGCTGTTCATTTCGCCGCCTCCTTCCCGAGCAGTGCGCTTCGCAGGTAATCCAGCGCCTCGCCCATTTCGCCGGAACCGTCATCCTGCTTCAGCAGATCGGCGATACCGCGGATCACCGGCGGGAGGATCTCCGGCGCCAGTGGCTTCAGCGCCTCCACCATGTCGGCGGTGAACCAGCGCGCCGTCTCCGACGCCTCGTACCGGTCCAGGGACGATATGGTCTGCGCCACCGTATTGCGGATGATGCCGGGCGTCTTCTCACGCACGCGGTTGAAGATGCCGCACATGCGGCTGATGGTGACCGCCAGCTCCTGCGCGTCGATCTCGCCCATGCCCCGTGCGAACTCCTCCGCCACGTCGTCGTCGCTGAAGAGCGTCTCGAACGCGTCGGCCTTGTGGCTCCACCGGCGGAAGAACGCGACCAGCGCGCGGAAATGGCTCTGGAAGAAGTCCTTCGCCAGCTCCGGGCTCTGTTCGAGCATGCCGATGAAGGTGAGGAGCGTCATCTCCTTGATTTCCGACAGCAGCCCCCGCGCCTTCAGGAGAAGGTTGATGTCAACGGTGCTCATGGTCTCCGCCGTAAGCTTCGCCACGGACTTCGGGAACTGCGGCTTCCCCGGCTCGCCCAGGAGGGCGCTCCCCGTGTGGATCTTCCTCACGATCTCGCAGAACTCGTTGACGAGCATGCCGATGTTCTTCCCGTCGATCTCGTTCATGAGCGAAAGGACCACGTCGGTGAGCAGGTCAGGCGCCATCCTGTTGATCGGCGCCGCCGTTTCCTTCAGCGCCGCCACGGCCGCGTTTGCGAGCGAGGGCACAACGGAAATCAGGCATATGAACTTCGCCGGGTAGTTCCAGAGCTCCTCGTTGACGGCCTTCACCAGCGCGGTAACCTCCCCGACCGATCCCTCCACCGCCTCCTTGACCTCCCCGAAGTCGGTGCCCTCGATGAAGGCCGCGATGCCGGGGCGCAGCGTATCAGCCATGAACTGCGGGTTTTCCTCATGGAGGCCGTTCAGGGCCTTCGCAATTCCGGTGATGATCCTCCCCGCATTGGAAAAATCGAACCCCCCGACGAGCGCTTTCATCACGCGCGCTCTTTCTTCCGCCGGGAGTGAGGCCGCTCCCTCAATCGCGGAAGCCGCGGCGGCCAGCACGCCGTTCACCAGCACGGGCAGCTCGTCCGATGCTGACGACAGGAACCCCGGGTCGGCGAGAAGATCAGCCACGGGGGCGGCATCGCCGGCCTTGCCGTTTGCGGAAAACCCCTTCGCGATGCTCTTCGCCACGGGGCGCGCGATCGCCTTCTTTATCATGCTCTTGCCGGCCCAGGCACCCATTGCCTGAGGCGCGAAAGCCTTCACGATCCGCCTGAACTCCTCGGTCTGCGCGAACGCCGCGGCGAATTTCTCCATGAACCCGTCGTCATGGCGGCCTTCGGCAACTGCCTTGAGATCGGAACCGCGTGCCTGTATATCACCCATGTTGGGCCCCTCCGAATTTTTTACTGGTGTTCACGATCGACGCTTCTAATTTTTCCGATAAAACTCCGGACCATGTCCTTCTCGCCCGGCTCCGGGACGCTCCCCGCGTTCATGGGAAGAACCTTCTCCAGCATGGCCTTCAGTATGTCGATCTGCCTGTCGTAGGGCATGAAGTGAGGCGTGAGCATGGAGTGCAGGATGATGCCCAGGAGGTAAATGAAGAGCGACCTGGCCTCGTTTTCCGTGATGCAGAGTTCCTTCGCCAGCGCGCCCGTGTAATGGTTTGAGAAGTTGATGAATATCTTTTCGGAGTTTTCCGGCGACATGTTCCGCAGCACGTCGATGGACAGGAGCATGACGCTCCGGTAAAAGTCCCCGAACTCCTTCCACTTCTCCACGAAGAGATCGAGCTTTTCCTGTATCGTCTCCAGGTCCTTCGTGAGGGAGAGAAACGCCGCCACGTTGGTTTCCTGCACGTGGATAAACATGTGCTCCATGATGCTTTCCTTCGTGGGAAAGTAATGATACAGCGTTCCGGTGGACACGCCTATCTCCGCCGCGATCTCGCGCATGGTGACGCTCGAGAAGCCCTTCCGCGCGAAGATGGAGAAGCACTTGTCCAGCAGCTCCTTCCTGTATTCGTCGTGATCGACCAGTTTGGGCATTATTATATACTCCAGAAAGTATAGTGACAAATTCCCTCCCCCTGACAAGGGGGAGGGCCGGGGAGGGGGTTACCGTCTCGCCGCCTTTTTCTTCTTCCCTGACTTCGCTTTCGATGTCGACGACGCAGCCGATTGTCCCTCGCCCGCAAGGTGCTTCGCCAGGCGCTTGCCGAGGCATATGAGCGTCAGCGCGGGAGGAAGTCCCCACGGCTCGGGGATGATGGAGCAGTCGCAGACATAGAGGTTCTCATAGTTCTTGAGTTTCAGGTTCGAGTCGAGGAACTCGCCCAGCTTCACGGTCCCGCCGGGATGCGCCGCCAGGTACCAGGTCTTGTAGATGCCCTTCGCGCCGGCTTTCTCGAGGATTTTCTTCGCGATATCATACCCCTTCATGAGCTTCGCTCTGTCGGCGGGCATGAGTTTCTTCCGCACGCCGCCGCTGTCGGTAAGTCTCCCGGACAGGTCGTCGCGCACTTTTATCATGATGCGCAGGGTCTTGCGCGCCTCGAAGAGCCTCCAGAAACGGAACACCTGGGCGGTGAACATCTGGTCGAGCGGCCAGGGTATCGCCATGTCGGTCATTACGATGCCGTCCTTGGGGAAGTGCACACCAGCCGTCATGGGGATTTCGTCCGGGCGCTTGCGCACGTCTTTCACCTTGCCGCAGACCGTGATGAGCGGATCGTAGAAGAAGTTGTAGCCCGCGTTCTTCAGCCCCATCTTACGCAGTATTACAGGGGAACCGATACCCCCCGCTGCGACGATGATCTTCGGCGCGAAAGCCTTGTAGTTCTTTCCCTTCATGCGGAACTCCACGCCGACGGCCCTGTTGCCGTCCAGGATCACCGTCTTCACCTTCGCCTTGTTCAAAAGAACGGCTCCGTTGCGTACGGCTTCCTCTGCATACATGCGGGCGCTCCACTTCACCCTGTGGGGATCGCCGTAGTAGCCGAAACGGTAGCCGGGGCGCCACTTGTCCTGGTCCATGAACTTGGGCAGAAGGTTCCAGTCGTATCCCAGGGCCCGCGCGCTGTCCATCATCCGGCGCGCCATGGGCGTCACCATGTCTGGCTTCAGGGTGCCGATGGGGAGTTCCTTCCGCGCCTCCTCCTCTTCCGCCCTGACGTCGATTCCATGTTTCTTCAGCATATCGTGGGGCACCGGGAAGCAGGTACCGTAGTAAAAGAGGGAGCTCCCCCCCGTGGTAATGCCGCGCACCATTCCCAGGAAACCGTTGGTGATGAGCATGCTCCGTCCGGGCCAGCACTGCTGCCAGATATACTGCAACAGGGACCCCTTCACCGCGGTCCCGGGCCCCCATTCCAGCATAAGGACCTTTTTGCCCCTTTTTGTCAGTTCCTTTGCGGTTGTAGCACCTCCTGGTCCTGTTCCGATTATAATTGCATCATAATTCTGATTCTGATTGATATCCGCCATTTCCTCCCCCTGTATAACTGACCCTCAAGTTTTATAGTATATTGAACATTCGTTATAAATAAACCAACTGGTCGGTCTTTCGTCAAGTGTTTTTGGTTATTTTTTGCCCATACTTAAAAAAATTTTTTGATTTTTGGTCAATGCCCAACCAGGCAGTTGAAAAGAAATAGGAGGGGTTGATACCGCTGTACGAACGCTCAAGGTACCTGTTTCAGAACAGGTACCCCACGCCCAGGGAGGTGATGAGCCCCATTCCGGTGTACGACTCGAAGGCGACGAAGTATCCCGCGTTGAGTCTGGCGTACACCCTGCCGGTGAAGAAATACTCCGCGCCGACGCCCGGCCGGATCGTGAAGTCGAAGGACTGCTCGTGAACGCTGCCGGAGTTCCTCACCACGACCGTGCTGGCCAGGCTGACGCCCATTCCGGCGTAAGCGTACACCTTGAACCTCCCCGTGTCGAAGGGGAGATTGTAGAACACGTCCAGGAGCATCGGCGCGAAGGTTATGGTATCGGATGAATTCTCCGAGCTCGTTCCAGTAAGATACGAGAAGTGCAGGCCCACGTCGAAGTTCCTGAACATCCTCGCCGTCCTTTCACCCAGCTGCGACGGAAGCACCAGGTGTGTGAAGGGCGCCCGCACGTTTATGCCGAAATTATACCCGTACTCCATCCCGTCCGCCAGGTCCCCCACGGGAAAAAACACTCCACCGGAGAAGTCCGCCTGCACGTAGTCGATGAAGCTGCGTGCCGTGATCGACCGGGCGTTGATGCCCGCCTCGATGGGATTCCGGGTGGTCTGCAGCACTCCAAGTCGGCCATCATCACCGCCTGCCTGCATTTCGTTTCCGCCGCCCGCGGCTCCTCCCGAGGGAGCCGCTTCCGATTTCTGCACTGCTTCAGATTTTTTCTGATTCAGATCGGATTGCGCCGGTGCATCGGTCTGCGCGATACCGTTCCCTGCGCCGAAATACGCACAAGTGCACGCACACGCGACCAACATCGACATCATCCTGCCATGAAGCTTCCACTTTTTCATTCCATCGCTCCGGTATCACATATATCAACGCGGGTACTGCGCCATACGCCGGCCGCATTTCTTATTGTACAACTATCATACTATACACACCGCACTATATTAATCGATAATAATAGATTCGATGCGAAACCGGGGTCTCGCACTCTGCAAGGGGCTCCTGCAGGAGGCTTTGTAAGGGGCTTCGCCCCTTAACCCCGATGCAACACACGAGAATTACAACAATTCAAATATATCACATCGCGAATAAATTTTCAATCAGAAATCGACCTTCGGGAGGTCGCGTGAACCGGGTGCCGGGCGGCCGCGATATCACCCCGACACACCGTCACCGCCGTTTACATTTCTTGGCAGGCTGATAATGAAGGCGCTTCCTTCACCGGGGGCGCTCCGTATGACGAGTGATCCGCCGTGGCGCAACACGGTTTCCTGCACCATCGCAAGGCCAAGTCCGGTGCCTTTATCGCCCTTGGTGCTGTAGAAGGGGCTGGTGCAGCGCTCCCGCACCTCGTCGGTCATTCCGGTTCCCGTGTCCTTCACGATGACG
>Ga0116143_10001615_pt1 | contig 26477 bp, 32 predicted proteins | sample AD_UKC034_MetaG_FD_89745 | JGI IMG/M metagenome (GOLD analysis project Ga0116143, IMG submission 89745) | Active sludge microbial communities of municipal wastewater-treating anaerobic digesters from USA - AD_UKC034_MetaG | ecosystem: Engineered > Bioreactor > Anaerobic > Digestate | place: USA...
CTCGGTACCTCCACGGCGACCAACGATATGCCGTCCTGTAGTCACGGTGGCGGTGCCCAGGCCAAGGTTCGACCAAAGCACGTCGCCCTTCTTCAACTCATTCAGTTCATCAATTCGCATACGGCCTCCTAGAAACCCATACGTTATTCTAGCGAACCAGAACCCCTCTGTCCTTACAAAACGCACGATACTCTGTAAGGGCAGAGGCCCCCGCAGGGGCGCTCCGCCAGCCGGTGAACGGCTATCGCTAAATCTTCTTGTAGCAGTTGAAGCCGATTGTGATACCGCCAGTACCGGGGAGAACCACGTTGCCCTCGCTACTGGCGATGATCTTGCTCTTGCCAGAGGCGGACACACCGTTGTCCTTCTTGAGATCGACGGTGATCGTCAGAATGCCCTTGTCGGTAACTTCAACTTGCACGTTCTTGCCGACAGTTTCTTTGCTGGGGGTAAAAGACATACGCCACTCCTTCATAGTGAATTTGGCAAAATTGCCGTACCGCATTAATACTATACATGAGCCACCATGCCGTGCCCGCTTACTTATATCGGGCGAAGCTTGCGGCGAAGTTTTATTCTACGTGGACCAGCGGGGACGGGTGCCCTCTTTTTTGCTACCGCAGCGCGTCTGGCTAACAAAGGCGACATGGAGTAAACCACTTTCTGTTTACCCATCACGATCTTTTTCCTGCCCTTCTTCATACAGGGAGACCTCCGGTCGCTTTACTCTGGCGGCAGCCAGTACCCCAACATGCCCCGCCCGCGTCCAATGGTAAACCTCCACCGCTTCTTGCACCCATTCCAACAGTGCCGCTTGGTCAACCGCCCCGTCAACTACCTCAGCGGTAACCCGGACAACAACACTAGGGCGGCGAGGCCGCGCACGACGTACCCGTAGCATAATTACCTGCCTATCTTCCGAATGTGGAACACGGCGTCGCCCACACCAGAATCACGAGTGGCCGCGAGCAACTTGGCGAAGGCGCGATCACAGACTTCGATATCGTCATCCCCGGCCCTGTCAGTTGCGTCCTTCTTAAACCCACGCAGTACGTCCTCCGGGGTAGTCTGCAGGAAAGCGGCGATCAGGTCCAAGGCAAGCAACACACGCATGGTGGCGTGTAAATTCACCTTGGCAACCTTGGCAATCAGGTCTTGATTGCGCAACCCCTTCAGGTCTTGGTGTTCCACTGGGAGTCGGGTCATACGGTTCTCCCAGTGAAAGCGTGCTCATTGCGACCGTCAGCGCTAGGCTGGCGAGTGCGCAAAGACCAGTTGGCGTGGAAGGAGTACTCACGAGACGCATCAGGATCGTAGCGGATAGCATCGTACATCTCTAAGGCACGGTGCTCATGTGGGAATACCCCGGTGACACTGCCGTCCGGCCCTAACACAACAAGGGAGCACCCCGCTCGAAACATGGCAAACACCGTCAAGGAATCAAACAACGTGCGTTTCGGTAGCATCACGGAAGCAACGGCCCCGGAGTTCCAGTTCTTCGGGAACGGGAATCCAGGAGGGTCATCCGTGGCTCCACGGTCGATGCCGCCCATAAAAGCGGAGACCAGATCAACACCGTCCTCCGTTAAGTCACAGAGCATACGCATGCCGTATGCACACGCCTCCCCTGTGAGCACGTTAATCCCAAACTGTTTCAGGTCATCTAGGTTATAGACATGCAGCATGGCTTCTCTCCGTAAAGTATTAAGCCGGTTTGGCAGAGCGAGCGCCGCTTACCGGATCGCCCGTCTAAAGGGAATTGTAGCCTCCTCAGAGGGGTGGTTGCGGATATAGTTTGCCATACCGCGCAGAAGCCATTCCTGCCCCTCCAGAGTGAGCTTGTAAAAGTCTACCGCATTGACCGTCAGGCGTACTAGCCTCCCCTCCCGTTCCATGACACGCGGGACGTTGACGCCTATCTCAGCATGGGCTTTGTCAACCTGCAGAATGGCGAAACCAGTACGCCTCCGAAATGCGATCCAGATATCTTTCTTGGTGCAGGGTTTGTCCCTGGTGAAAACGCGAATAGCAGGGCGCATGTGCCTCTCCTATGAAGTGAACTCAAGTGCAATTCTTACATGCCCAGCGTGGACGGGTGGGGTACGCCCACAAATCATAGTAGCGGGGCACACCGGAGTCGCACGCCTCCCTGATGTTGATCCCAAAAACCCACGGTCCTCCCCCGACTAACTCATCAAGATAAAAGCTTACCCAATCAGCGTGGTCTGGAGGTACTTTCAGGAATACCTCAAGGAATGTGAATATTTCAGCGGGGATTTGTATGGGGGCTGCCCCGGCGCTACGCAGAGCTTTAACAGGCTGGATTGCGCACAAATTAGACACCCCAGCGTACTTCCGTGCACCACCACGATCCGCAAGGATCGGCCACATCTCTTTGTCGAAGATCACCCCAACACCCATTCGATCAGGCTAAACCCCGTGCCGGCCTTGATAAACCCGTCCACGATCAAGAAAAGCAAAAACAGTGCGATCATTTCGGCGATGGCTGATACAGCATTCATATACCCTCATGTGCAGTTCTCCTATGCGGAATGCGTTATAAAAGTATTGCGACCCCATTATGCCCTCTACAGCGCCCGCCTATGAATATGTAAAAGACGCGCGCCTATATGGTAAGGCAACCACTACCCCTAGCACAAACGCAGTAGCAGTACGCACAAAGCCCAGTACACCAACGTACACCAGCGTATACCAGTGAACCACACAGCTACTGCAGTACACGACCAGCAGTAATTTCGCCCCCTATAGAGAAAGGGCAGTAATGCAAATACAGTGGCACCACATTTGAAACGGCTAGCGTATACGGGCTAACACCCTTCGGTTACGTCGTACCTGTGCCACCACACCACGAACTTTTCTGAGTCTTTTTGGCAGGCGCACCAGTCGCCGGAAGGCATCCTCAAGAGGTCGGTATGACCACAAGTCTTCCTGTACAGGCTCCCCCGCCTGTGATGGCCGTGCAGCGTGTGCTAGACCCAAAAAAAAGAGGTCTGTCTTAGCGAAGATAGCATAGCGGGACTGCTTGTTCTTCACTAGCCGTGCCACCTTCAACAAACCTCTATCCTTGAACCGCTGTATAGCGGAAGCAACTATGCGCTGAGAGTGCCCATCCAGAAACGGCAGAATATCCCGAATGGCAAACTCAGTACCGACTCGTGTATCCAAAACGTGATAGAGCCGTTTCATGGTTAGGCGCTCAGTTTTCATAGCTTTCCGCTGCTCCCAAACCCGTTATCCCCGCGCTCAGTTGGGGCAAAGTCTGACACACGACGGAAGGCGGCGCGCACCACCGGGATAATCACCATCTGTGCAATACGCTCAAGCGGCTGCACCTCATAAGCGCGGTCGCCACGGTTCCATAGTGAAACCTTGACCTCCCCTTGGTAATCTGAGTCGATGAGCCCTACCAGATTGCCAAGCACAACCCCATGCTTATGCCCGAGCCCGGAACGCGGTAGTAGGATGGCAGCGTAGTTTTCGTTTTTGATATTGACTGCAATCCCCGTACCAAACAACAGGGTAGCCCCTGGCGCAAGGACAACGGGTTGTACTATGGTAGCCCGCAAGTCTAGCCCCGCCGCCCCGTCCGAGGCATACACCATGCCCGTGTTCTCCAGCCCTTCCAGCCGGCTATCAAGCACGCGGAACTCCACATCAAGTTCATTCATCACTACATTCCTTTATCAAGTTCTTGCTAGACCGCACACTTCGGTTGGAAAATTTCAACAGTACCCGCCCGTTATCCTTGTCATACCGCAAAAGCTTTAGTTCCAGGTACCGCTCACGCTTGGCGTCACAATACACATCGTCTGCGTTCTCATAGTACCGGGAACGGTAGAGCACTGTGACTACCCTGTTTACCTGGACCTTCTCCACAATGTAGGTGATCATACCGCCCCCTTGTTACACCTACTGCCAATTATGCCGGATACCGGAAAGTACCTCCCGCATCACCCCCCAACGCCGGTACATGGTAAAAAAGGCCAACCCTTCCGTGGCGGCGAGGATGGGCCACATAACCATAGTGGCCCCGATGGTGGTAGGCAAAAGAACCAAAAACCATACAAGCGCGTGCCTTTTCCTTTTATGGTACCGACTGTAGACCGCGCAGACCGAAGGTAGGCTCGGCAGTACCAGCATTGCCTTCACCATCCCCATCGCCACGTACGCAACCAAAAACGTAAACAACATATCGACCATGCCTATCCCCTTTTATAAAAAATGCACTTGCGTGCAACCCGTACAACATACCCATAGTTTACTTCCGCCAGCCTACCTGCGATCCCCCCCGTCAAACCGATCTCCAAGTTCGGCCCGCTTATTGTCCTCATCAGATTGGTCATCCATGGCCACACTTTGCCACGAGGCGCGCCGCTGCAACAAAGAGGTGTACGCCCCGACCACCCCGTCATGCACATCTTTGGACTCGGAGGGTAAGTGGTCTACCTTATCTGTTACCTCATTGTACTCAAGCAGTTCCATCTCCCGCTGCAGCACCTCCTGCTCATACATGTCAACCCGACCATCGTACAAGGCATCACGAAATTGCTTGCACGGTATCGACGTACGGTCCACCGATAGATGCCCAGTCTTCATCCCCATCCTGCGCCATGCCTGAATGGACTCAGTTGAAAAGATACCGTCGTAGGTAACCGCCTTTATAGGGTACCCGTACACGTCCTTGAGCCTCTTGATCCACGCACGAATTTCAGCGAACTGGATTTCATTATTGGGGTCCGGTTTAATCGAACAGGCAAGCTCAATGGTCACTTTTGGTAGCTTTTCAACGATGCCGTTAGCCCGTTCAACGTCCACCATACCATCATATCTAGCCATTCCGATCCCCGCTGAGTCGCCGGTAACGGACAAGTCAATGTGCACATACCTTGGTCTGGACGGGTTTTGGCAGTAATGCCCCATCTTCACGCGGGGCATGTCATCCACACCAAGGACGACGTTATCCTTCTCCAAAAAGGATTCAAGCCCCGCCTCACGTCCACGATCAATAGCCTCTTGAATCTTAAACGGCCTACGGTAGAACGGGCTGATGGAACTGGTGGAAATACCGCATACGTCCCTGAGCGCACCGAATATGTCTGTACGAAAGTCTGGTAGGTACTCGATAGGAATTTCCAGAACCAACGCCCCTTCGGCCACCTTCTCATCAGGTTTCAAAATACGGGTGTCGTTCAACACCTCATTCCCGACCAGTACCTTGAACTTCTCCCCGCAGTAGCCGTCTTGTGGCCTCACTTCATACTGCTTCTTATCGTAGATATAGATAGTCTGGTCCTTGTCACGAATCGCCCGCAACTTCAACTTATCTGTGAAATCGCCTTTATACCGGGTGGATGAAGAAACGCATATCACACCTATCTGCGGGCCGCGATAAACAAAACGCCCCTTCTTGCGTCGAGTCATTGCACTGTGTATTGACTGCGCCTGATCGTACACCCCTGCCCTGCCCGTAGACACCTCCGCCCGCTTTGACTTGAGAACCACATTCATGAAGTTCACTTCGTCAATAATTCCACCTATGATGGCCTCCCCGAGAATCGTGTCCGCGTCAGAACCACCAGGAGTTACCCGAATGTTTTTTGACGGAAATATCATCTCTGACTCTACCAGCCGGTCTGGCCGTAGGTGCTTTTGAAAATAGGGTATCGTCTCCACCGCTTTACGCAGCGGCATATAAATAACCTTTTTGGTTACATGGGGCTTAGCCGCCATAATGGCGAACACAATAGATGTACTTTGTGGAAGGCCGTACAAAGCCTGCGGGGTACTAACACACGATAGTAGGTATAACTGGTATAACGTAGTTGTCTTAGCTATCTCCGTATTGTGTGTAACAGTAAAGTCGCCTAACAAAAAGCGACGATCACCATCTATAGTGAACCCGAAATACTCACCAACCCCTACGCTCTCTACGGACAATCCTACAGAAAGTACATCCTTACGCTGCTTACGCGCAGAGGCCCGCTTACGGTCTAGAATAACAGGGACAGTGCTGATGTCGCCTGATATAAAAATGCGATGGTAATACCCGCCATTGCCGTTCTGCGACGTTTTATACGACTCAGAAGAGTACGCAGCAAATCCTAAAGACCTTGCCAAAAATAGTATGTCATCGCGCAAGCGCAAGTGCTTGGTAGTTATCTCGTACCCACCGCACGACAGATGCCCGTCACTATCGACCAAGCCGGCCAATAGTAGAAGCCGGTCCTCACGCGATGCCGTAAGAAAGGATTTAGGTATGAACTTTTGACCAAGGGACAAACCCACACGCTGCATAGCCGCTCTTACTGGATTGTAGCCACCGGCCATGGTAGCCGCCAGCGATACAGTACGGCACCTATCTCCATACGTATAGTCTGACATCCATAGACCTTTAGCTCTAGCGTACCCGCGAAGATACGCAACGATCTCGGGGTCGTCCGTGGTGATAGATATATCTTTGCTGGTGCCGTCACCAAGCCATAGACCTACGTAGTATGGGTCAAGCTCAAGTGCACTCGATTGCAAAAAGTCTACGCCAACACGCCAGCCTTTGGTTACATGCCTGAACGTAGCCGACGACGCTAAGTAGTCTGCTACAGATATGTCAACAATGTCACCAGCCCAATACCGATTACCCAGACTATCGCGTACGCACCGCTCCCTGCCACGCGACCTTCCCATAGAAGTCACTTTTAGACTCAGTATGTGACTTTTATTGACTGTATAGCTATCGCCTTTGCTCGGCGTAACTCTAAACATCTCCTCCTCACCTCTGCTCAATGAGAGTACCTTACGCGGGGTAGAATCCGGACCCATTAGCAAATCACCGACGCGTATATCCTCTACGGCTACGACGCTACCGTCATAGCGCATAACCGGTGTACCTCTAGCCAAACACTTTCCACTACCTGTGGCTCCTAGAAGCAATGCCTGACTGTAGGCGCTAGCCGGCCCCTTCCACCAATTCTTGTTAATCTCGATTACCGCTTTACGAACCTCCGGCCATAGAACGATATCGGTAGCACCAAGAAACTCCGGACTATCAAGGAACTCCTCAATACCTACAGGAGCCTGCTCTAGGGACTTCATGAAGTTGAATAGGTATGGATCGTTTTCATACACCCTGCGCCGCAGCGCCTCCGCGTACATCTCCCCGAACATCTTGTTTTCACAGGAAGCGATAGCCTCGTAGGCGCTCTGTACCAAAACCCTAGCACGCTCTGTCACACCGGGGGCCACCCCAGGCATGGGGGTACGCCCCGATCTAGCCCTATGAACTCTCATAATTCTATGTTCTCTTCACTACCACTATCCGCCTCTCTATCAGAAAGACTTAGCCCATCCTCCCCGGATAGCAACCGCTCTGTACGATCCATCAACGCCCGAACGTCACTACCCGTAGTGCCATCCTTCGCCGCGCGGAATCGAAGAACGTCGTATACCCCTGCTGTCTGGAACATCCTATGCATGTCGTTCTTCGCGGCCAGCCCTGTACGGATAGCGGCAAGCTTCATAGGTAATGGTGTGCTAGGCATCGACGCCGCCCGTAACGACAGTGCTGCCGCTTCCTCATAGAAGCCCTTGCTATCTCCGATCAACTCCTCAATGTCCAGGCTACGCGCCTCCTCACGCAGTCGCCTGCGAAGTTCTTCACGGTCTCGATACACCTGGGAGATTGAAATATTCAAATCTGCCGCAATCTGGTCAAGCGGGATATTCCGCATCATCATGCGGTGCAGGAGCCCAAGCCGATACTCCCGTTCGTACTGACTGGCCCGCTGCCGTACCTGCTCCATACGCCCACGTGGATTGAACTCGTCTGCATTTCCAGACGGCGTACTTGGGGTAGGCGGTGTGTCTACCGTGGGACGGGTAGGCACAGGTAACGAAACAGCGTGTGCCTCCACCAACTCATTAGGGTCCGCCCCCTCCGTAGCGGTTGACTGCGATAGCGAAGAGGATGAAAAGGCAAACCCGCTACGGTGCCTACGGAGTCGTCTACCAACAACAGGGTCGTCGGTGTCTGCAGCCATCATATATACCTCTCAGCCCTTGAGGGCGATACTCGTAGAGAACTGTAACCAGCGGGAGGTCTCCATATAATCTATGAAGCCAACGTCGTAGCACATATCCTCCATCTCCGGCACCCCCAACGGCCACATGCTATTCTTCAATGCCGCAGTCTTAGCCATAACCTCCTCAAGGGTGTAACCGTGGTCGAGACGAAACTGGATGTACCTGTTAGTGAACAGTTCATTAAACGAATCAGAAACCTTGTTCTTCTGCCCCAGCAGCAAGTACCCGCCCGGCTTTAGGTTGCGGTAAGCCCAGGCCAAGATTAGTAGACGCGCTACCCGTGTTTCTACGAACTGTAGCAGGTAGCTCATGTTGATTACGTCTGCCGGCTGCGCAAAGTCTTGCAGGTCAGCCGCGTCGGCAACGAGGGTCTTTACCCACGGCATATCGCGGTGTAGCAGATTGAGCATTGGATCAGACGTATCTATAGCCACGAAGTTAAACAGAGGATGGCCGACCGACTCGTCCACACGGACATGACGACAGATGCTTTTGAAGAACTCACCGCGTGAGGCCCCTACGTCGTACACTACAAAATGTTCTTGTAGCCCCTGCAAGGCTGGGGTTACTAACGAGGCGTGCAATGCGTGGGCGGGTAGGTAGTTCGGTATGGAGCGCGCCGCCATGTTGTCGAATGCCTTGGCAACTTCCTCGTCAAACACAAACTTGTCCGGATTCTTCGGGTAGTGAGAGTGCCCCCAACTAGTCTCTTCGATGGTCATGACTGTTTCACCTTTCCGGGCACGATAGTGAGCCCCGTAGCCGGTGGGTACTTCAGCCCATTCCTGGCGAAGTGGCGCATCTTGCGCTTGAACACCTCGCGTTCATCAGGAAAGGACTCGTCCGCCCGCTGCGCCACAAACTCCAAGTACAGCAACTCCAACATGTCCTCATCTAGCTCTAGCTGCCCCATGCTACCGTCTCCTATTTTAACCTCAGTCCAAGTCGCTTACCGAAACACTTCTTGGCATGCTGCGCCAGCCCCATCGTAGTACCGTCCGCGTAGGGAAGGTTGAACTCATGCTCTAACGCCTGCCCTAAAGCTACCGGGTTCACCCCCATAGGAGCACCCAGCCGGAAGTAAAACACGTTGCCACCGGGATTATAGTCCCTTTTCAGCCAGAAGCGCTTAAACATGGCGTCAGCCGTGTCCTGCGTCTCAAACTTCTGAATCTTCGGGTTCCTCGTGTAGTCCCCCAAACGTACCCCTGGCTCCGAGTCAAACACAAAGTAGTTGGCATTACGGATACCACCATACTCATAGTTGAAATCGGACATGTCCCTGCAGGTTCCGTAAACCACGGTGTCCTTGTCGCACAGAGCGTGCACTACCGCTAAGGCCACCAACCTGTCCTTAGCGAACGGGATGCTGTTAAGCACCGAAGCCATGAAGATAGACGAGAACTTACGACCGTCCGCGATCTCATCCAAGAACTCTTTGGCCTTATGCTTGGAGTAGTCAGGGCTAGGAACACCGTTGTCCAGGCTCGGGTCAATACGGTAAGGCTCAAACTCGGAACAGGCCATACCTCGTTCTTCCAAGAAGGGCTTTACCTTGCACAGCCCAGCCCCGAAGTCCACTACCGAGCTACCATGGATATCCCTAAAGTGCTGCCAGTATTTGGTACTGTAGGAATCCCTATCTAGTAGGGTGCGCCCCCCATTCGCCCAGAAGCGGTAAGCCTTCGGCACATTGCCGCGATTATTCTGCGGCCTGCGGTAAGCGGAGTATCGCAACAGCCTAGCGAAATCTTCATCAACTGAGAAATCCATGGAGAGGTAGTTAAGGAAGTCCCGTGCCACCGCCGCTATGTTGTCCGGTACAACAATCATGGGCCATCTACGCTTCCCCGCCTCCAGTGCGGCAAACAACCTGAACACTCCGTTTACAACCTCCCCTGACTCGGAGATGACGGCTGGAATCTGTACCCCCATGTTCGCTACGACCCCTGCTAGGTTCACCGCTTTCTTATCGTACTTCTCAGGAGGTAGCGACTTCCTTGGAATAACCATGTCTTTGCACTTGAGTGCATACCACTCCTCACCTATGAAATCCGGCAAGGCGTCTGCCTCGTCAATCACCGTCTCAATGTTCAACCGCTTGTTTACCTGCGCCCCGGTATCAAAGGCAATGAGATCGTTAGTTGCTCTGTTAAACACCAAGTTAATCCCCTTGATGTCTTTCTCCTTAACGTCTACGGTGACGACGGGCACATGGGTTATACCAAGCTCCCCCGCCACCCGGAAGCGCTGGTGCCCTGACAACAGCATGCCGCTCTTTGTAGCGTACAAAGGTGAAATAAAACCCATCTTGGCCAGCGACATGCGAAGCAGCCCGAGCCTAGCGGGGTCTGGTTTACGCGGGTTACTGGTGTCCGGAAACAGAGAGGATAGTGGTACGTTCGTGACCATGTGGACCCTTTGAACTTGCGTGCATTATGCGGTAGGGGCTGCCCGCCGCGTTCTACGTACCCTGCTGGTGGCCTCTACGTTAGCTTCCACGATCCCGAGCCGCTGCTTGATGTCTGCGATAATCGCGGTCTCATCATAGTCATGTAGGGCGCGGATACCGTCAACCCACCTACGGTAATCCGACGCGGAAGTAAAGAAAGTTAGCTCCCCAAGTACATACCGGGCGGTAGCTGGTGCCCTACGCTGCAGGTTGTTAATACGGTTACGCGCATTCTCATCTACAAGGGTATCGGTACTAAGGCAGTCGCTACTGACAAGAGCGCCAAAACAGCTAAGCTCTTCCTGCGTCCAACCAAAATCGGTCATAAGTAGCCCGGACTCTGATAGCGTACTGAGTTCCCCAGCTAGTAGGTCGAAGTCCCAACTCGATAGTTCGCTAACCTTGTTGTCCACGAGCCGGAAAGCGGCTAACTGGGTTTCTGTAAGGTGAGAGGCTACGATAACCGGAACCTCATCCATGTTGAGGGTCTTGGCTGCGGCTACTCTGGTATGCCCCGCCACAATGACGTTGTCCGCGTCTACTACGACCGGGACAAGAAATCCAAATTGCCGAATGGAGTTAGCCACCGCAGCAACCGCCTTTGTGTTGTCCCTCGGGTTACGAGAGTAGTCCGTAAGGCTGTGTATATCACGGTACTCCAGTGCGACTCTATTAGCCGCGCGTCGGCGAGTTGTCATGGTTGCAGCACTCCTTGCAAGTATAAAAAAAGGCGGGGCTTTATAGGCCCCGCCTTACACCGTGCGCCTGTAGAAAGCGCGGGCGATTAAGCCCGTGCCTGGGCGGGGGCTTTGCCGGTAGCGGCGGCACGTGTCTTGGCCTTGGACTTCTTGGCCGGCTCGTAGTGCTCTGCGGCCCACTCGACAACGATGTGCTCGAAAGCCTCGGCAGGGTCTTTGAAACCCATCTGCTCGGTGACCCCCTCAAGGATGCCCTTCACAGCATCAGCCTGATCTTCCCACAAGCGGAACTTGAAGGTGATCTTCTTGCGCTTCTCGCCGGTCGCCACGGAGGTCTTGCTGTAGGTCTCCTTGATGGTATCGGAGAGATCGGCCAGCGTGGACTCCTCGGCAAGCTCGATGAGTTCATCCGCGTTGTGCTCGGTCATGACCGAAGCGATACGGGAGCACTTCGTCCAGCCAAGCTCACGTACCTTCTCGGCGTCGATACCGAACAAGTTGAACTTGTAGTAGATGTCGATAAGGTACATCGCCTTGCGGTACTCGATATTCAGCTTGTCCTTGATGAACAGGCCAAAACCGCCCTTCTCCGTGTACTCCTTGCCGGCCTCTTGATACGCCTTACCAAGGCGGAGGTGGTAGAGGATACCCCCCAGCTTGTAGTCCACGGCGGCGGAGTCCTCGGCAACCTCGCGGGCCAGTTCGATGAGTTCTTCACCGTCCACGCCCTCGATGAGTTCCAGGATTTCCCCATCCTCCTCGGCCAGGGCCGGGTACGGATCAACCTCTTCCTTCTCGGCAGGCGCGGCCTTGGCCTTGCCCTTGGACTTTACGGCAGCCTTGGTGGTGGTCTTGCCCTTCGCTACCGGCTTGGTAGTTGCCTTGGCGGCAGGTTTGGTCGTTGCCTTGACCGGCTTAGCCTTGGCCTTGGGCGCTTCTTCAGGTTCCTCCTCGGGTTCATCCTCGGCATCATCCTCCGGCGCAGCCTGCTTGGCCTTGGCGGTGGGCTTTGCCGCCGTCTTGTCCACAGCTTTCACGGCGGCGGGTTTGGCCTTGGCCCTAGCCTTGGGGGCCTCCTCGGGCACATCCTCTTCGGCGAGCGCCACTTCGTCAAAGAACACGTCAACCTGAAGGGTGCGAGAGTTATCCTCGGATTCCTTCTTCTTGGGGTTGAAATCGGGGTTGTCGATCTCGACAATCACCGATTCGTTCTCGGCGTCAATATCGACCACCGTGTAAGACTGGCCGACTACCAGATTCTGATCTTCCTCGGGGACTTCCTCGCTATAACCCAGGAAGTTGACAACGTCGCCCACTTCAAAAGCGGGGGCTTGCGGTTTACCTTTTGCCATGATTCCGTACCTTTCAAAATTTGAAAAATTAAACCCAACCGAACTACAAGAGAATCATATCCCTACCAGTCCGACCGATGCAAGCGCGTTCTACAAAAAAGTGCATCCCTGCATAGCCCGCCGCTTAGCGTGACGCGCATCTCTAGGCAAAAGCCGTTTGTTTAACTGCGCTTCGCCCATCATGAGCAAACCAGCGGCGTCGTACTGATCGCTCTTTGAAAATTTGAACTTGAATTCATTTGTGAGTGCTGTGGACACTGCTTCTTTGTCCGCGTTACCCTTACCCGTAACAAACATCTTTAGAACTGTAGGCGGAACAATCATAACCCTAATCCCTGCCTCGTACAAGGCTACACGCAAAATACCGCCAAGCTCTGCCATCCCAGTGATTGCGCTGCTATTCCTAGCCCCGAAGCCCATAGCATACCCCTCCAGAACTACTAGCGACGGTTGCGGAAAGACTACGTGGCGTACGTGGTACATAACGGAGTCCCGGAGAGACACTAGGCGCGCCGCCCCACGTACGCTCTTCCCCGCGCCGATACAAGTAGCGTATACCTCGCCATCGGCCCTACGATAAGCAATGCCCAGGCTATTCAAGGAGGGATCAATCCCAACTACAGCGCCGCTCATGGGTAAGCCCTGCTAAAACACGCTGCAACCAAATGACACTTTTTAGCGTCTGTAGCTTCCGGAGAGGAGCATAAGGTTCTAGCCGGAACCACCCCGGCCTCCACGGCAACCTTACGCGCTTTCGCCTCCGCGATGTACGGAGCAAGCCGCCCTTCTACTGAGGGGGCGTCCAGTACAAAAGTCTTGTACGGTGACCCGAACACGTACCCTTTTGTAACGTATAAGACAACAACCGATGGTAGTACCCTGCGACCGGACTCCCGAAGCAAGTACCAATAGAACAAAACCTGCAGTAAATGGTCTGGCTTTGGTCTACTCAACTCTTTCCACTCATCATGACTGATAGACTTGATTTCCACCGGCAATAATGCGTCGTGCCTCTTATAGTAAAACAGCATGTCGGGCGACCCGGTTACCATCAACTCATCGTTGAGGATGTTAAGCTCCCGATACCGATTTGCCGGCGTCCCGCAGGTTTCGCATACCTGCTCCGCCGCCTCTGGGTACAGCGTATGTGTGACGTGTAGCTTGCCGCACCTGCATTCCCAATCACCGTATAAATGCTCTCCTCTGCCCACCGCCGCGCGTGCCTTGACAAAGTTATGCACCGCATCCCCAATATGGAACGTCAGCGCAACCCCATCGGATAGCTGCTCCACCGGCATAGGCATCTTCACCTTATCCGCGAGCACGCTCTTGCGTAGACACTTACCAAGCAAGTCAGAAACGTGCAAGTACAGGCCCGGTCTGGGAGGGTTCGTAACCCTTGGAATACGGGACCAGCTTTGAGTGAACATTTCCTCAACCTCTTCTAGGTCAAGGTCTACTACTCCCGCGCGACTGGCCAATAGCTTAGGTACCTCTTCGGACTCCCTAGTGACCCCGCGTGCCCTCGCTACACGTGCAGACAACAGTGAGGTTACAGACTTGTTGGACCTACGTACCCGACTTGACATGGACTACTCCGATTTGAATTTGCGTGCAATTATGCCAACAAACTTGCTAAGGCATACATCGGCATTATAGCCAGTTCCATCTCGGGTTTACCATTGCCATCATTGAACTCAATAACAATAACTGGCAATTCATCAGAGGCAAGCGCCGCCTCTTCAATCTTCCTCACCATATCGCGGGTTACAGAGAAACTTTTATTCTTCGTAGTTTTGGCCTCTATACGGACAACACCCTGCACCCGTACGTCCCCCTTCTCCCCCTTGGACCCAGACGCGATAGTGGTGCGCCCACCCAATCGCTTAGCTAGGTATTTTTCTTGCTTAGGCGCACGTCTATGCGAAGCCGTACCCTTCCGCTTGTCGCGGTTCAAAAAACTTTCACGGGTCATAGGAACCTCTCAAGAAAATCGTCGGGCATGCTAAGACTCTTCGCCTGCTCATATATAAGGTAGTTACGTAGCGCCATCCGTAGATCAGGGTCTTCGTACAAACTAATGATCGCGTCATTCATCCCTTTGAACTTTCTGGACTCATCCCAAAACTCTAACGTCCACGAACTACCGCCCCCTGTGTAGACCCCGAACTTTTTGGCGAAGGCTAGCATTGTGCTGGCATCGTCAATAGCCCCTTCGTCTAGCCCGTACTCTGCGTGGGGCATCCGACGCACACGAAACTCCCCGGCACGTACCCCGGCATTCAGCTTGTTCTTCGTTATCTGAAATGTATGTTCGTTCTCCGACACCGCGTCAACGCCACGGTCATCCTTACCGGAGTTCTCTTTATTCTTGACAACAATCTGCACGGACGTAGAGAACTCCAACGCCTTGCCGCCCGGTATAGATTTAGCCTCACCATACGGAGAGTACCCGCCGATCTTGGTGCGGTACTGGTTGATAAAAAGTAAGGCTACGTCATGGGACCGCTTGCGCTCGGCAATCATGCCCGAGGTAGCCTTGCGGATCATCCCGCCCACCAACCGAGCCTGCAAGCCGACATGTGCATCCTCGGCTGAGTCCTCAATTTCCTTCATCGGGGCTAGCGCAGCAATCGAGTCAATGACAACCAGCGATACCTCTTTGGTGTGGATCAAGGCATCCGTCATGTCTATAGCGGACTCTCCAGTCTCCGGTTGCACTACCAGAAGACTGTCTAGGTCTACCCCTAGCTTCGCCGCCCAAACCGTATCCAGCGTGCCCTCCACATCTACGTAGACAACTTGCTGATCCGGGTAGCGCTCTTGCGCCCCTGCGGCGATCTTGCAGGCCAGCAAGCTTTTACCTGCGTGCTTCTCGCCCACGATCATGCTGGCCCTGCTCATAGGGATACCACCCAACAAGCAAAAATCCAACATAAAAACACCAGTGCTGATCCGGTCTGGTTGCACAACGCTAGACCCTGGTGTAACCGTGTTATCCCCGAACCGCTTACGTATCTCGCTTAGCGTGCCGGCAATCTCGTTATCACTACTACCGGCATCCACCCGACCTCTGCGTACCCTTTTTACACCGGCCATAACTCACCCCTTATCCATCAGGCTCACGCCATACTCTTTCTGCTCATCAGCTAACCGCACTGCCACAAAGTCCGCTACCTCGCGTTCTACCTGAGCGATCTCCTCTGCGTAGCAAGGGACGGACACGGAAACGTCGATGCGCATGGACTGGTAATCACCAAGGTTAATGGTGACCCCCGCATTTACCCTCACGTACGCCGGCTCCGTTACAAACTTACGCACGTGAATGACTTCTTTGGTTTCCTCGTCAGCCCCGACAATCGTACGGTACACCGATACCGTGGCCTGCTCAACGGATTCCTCTACCTCACGTTTACGAACTCTACGCTCAGGCATTGTGGCCCCCTGAGCAAGATGTCACGTCGCTAACGATCCCCGCTACGTACATATCGCATTCCTCGCGCCAAGAGAAAAACAAGGCAGAAGTGGCCTCTTCGCTAAGGTCATCCTCCGCCGCCACCCTGTACATGAGCCCCAACACCGAAGCCGCGCCCATATAGAAGGACTTCTTCATCTCCTTGATCTGAAAAGGCGGGGCCTCCGAAAGACACGATCTTTCAAACTCGTCCCATGCGTCGCTAACAGTGTTGTAGTCTTCAGCCATATCACGTACCCCTTTTACTCAATGAAACCATTATCACGAAGAACAGCTAGCCTCGCCGCCTCCACCGCCCTACGGATCACTGCGATACTGCGATGGTGTGCTACGCCAAGATATACAAAGTCGCGCTCATGCGAAGACAACCCCTCCGCGATAGCGGTAATTTCCGGTGCCGTGTAGCAAAAGTTGCCTTTTGTAACGTCGGCGAATATCGGACCCGGTACTAGATTCTGCGATACCCACTTACGGAACGTAATCAAAGAGCGGCCTAGCGCATCGGCGGCCTCTGACAAAGAAAAACTATGTAGTGACGCGGAAATAGCCGCGTCCACACCGGTCACGCTAGGCACATGTAGTACCCTAAGCCGCCCCCCGTAGACTACGTCAGGTGTTTTTGGCTCCAACGGATGCTCCTTACGGTAATGCTTGAGAGGTGCGCTGACTACGGGCTCACTAGCACGTACCCGCCGTCTGCGTGTGCTACGGTCTTCAGGCATTTTAACTCCTTGATATTCTCACGAATGTCCTTCTTCAACGATGGCAGACTGACTTTCCTTACTGCCTCGCTTTCCAGATCAAACTGATAAACCTCGGCATTGTCTTCGCTATATTCATCCAGTCGCTGCAAAAACTGATGCTCTAGCCTATAACAATTTATATCTCTTACGGTTATCCACACCGGGACCAGCTTACCGTCAACATGCCGTAAAACCCGCCCGTGTACCTGCTGCGCCTTCGTCCGGTGCGTACAATCTATGCCTCCGGATAGTCGAGGTACGTCCACCCCTTTTGCCATCATACCGTATGTGGCAAAAAGAACTTTGGCCGTTTTTTTTACCTTTTCCAACTCAGCCTTCGACACACGCTTACGACTGGCCTTAAACACTATCGGCGTGTACTCGGTGCCCTTCTCGTAGCCGTCCGGTTTACGTTTTGGGGTAGGGTCTTTCTCGTACTGCCAGACAGTCCTGTAGCCGCAATAAAGCCCGGTGTCCTCTGCAGGTACTCCAGAATAATGAAGCATGCTGCGGAGCGCTTCCAACTGTTCAATACGGTCGCTAACTACTAGGGTATCCCTACCAGTTTCGTACAGCCATTGTATAGCCTGGACCAGCATGCGGTTACGTACTGGATCGGAAGATACCTCCTCAATAATCCGCCCCGTCTTAGGGCTTATCGTTGCGTACCAGCTATAAACCGTTGGTGACTCTACATAGTAGACGTAGGAACGGGAGTGCGCTTGCTTGAGCGAGGCGCGTACCTCTCCCAGGTTCCAATGAATCAACTTTTGTAAAGCGTCTCTACGATCAATAGTGGCGGAAACTCCGACCCGCACACGGGCAGAAAACTGCAGCATTACTTTAGAAAAGGTGGGCGCTCCCGCAGTATGACACTCATCAAATACAACGATACCGGGCCAGTCGTACAGAGGCATCTCGTACCTACGCTGCGACAGGCTCTGCATCATAGCAATTACTAGGTGCTTACCCTCGTAGGCACACGTGCTGCCTTGCACTATGCCTATCTGCTTATCCGTGAGCCCTAGACTACTCTTAGCCCTCTCCAGCCACTGCGTTAGCAAGTTCTCCTGATCCACAACAATTAGGGCAGTCCTTCCTAAACGCTGAATCATAGATAGCGCCATCTCCGTGTTATGCGTAACAGTAAAGTCTCCTAGTAGAAACAATCCGTCTCCGTCTAGCGTAAACCCGAAATACTCTCCGCGTCCCACAGGGGATACCGTTATGCCTGTGATTAGCTGGTTTTTTTTCTGCCTACGCGATGTGACCTGACGACGAGGAAGACGGCAAGGAATAATAGCCGTGTCGCCTGAAATACAAACACGATAGTAAGTTCCAGTAGCCCCTGTGCTAGTACACGTCTTTTGGCACACATGCCTATACGCCGCCAACCCTAACGAACGCACAAGAAACACTACATCCTCTGCCAAACGACTAGACACAGTTACATAATCGTAGCAGCCACAAGATGCACAACCATCGGTATCTAGTATTCCGGCGAGAAGCTCTAGTCGCTCCTGTCTACTAGCTGTACGGTACTCGTCTGGAACATGTTTATTCTTCAGTACGCCGAGAGCGCGTAGCGCGGCGGATACGGCGTTACTGCCGCTTTCCCTAGTCATAGAGGACAGCCGATAAGTACGCGCTGCGGACCCCACGTTTCCTCCATCCTCCACTAGGGCAAGGCCATACGTCCTAGCTACAGCCTGCCACGCCTGTAGAATCTCTACGTCCGCTGTGGTTATGGCGGTACTGCTGGATGTGCCGTCCCCCAGCCATGTACCAAGAAAATATGGGGGAAGCGGAAGTGCCACACCACTACCAAACTCCACACCAACACGCCAACCCTTAGCTACATGCCTAAAGAATTTAGACGAAGCCATGTAGTCGGAAATAGATATGTTTACAAGATCGCCACTGGTGTACATGTTGCCGTCACCGGCTAAAACCCGCTTGCCACGCCCCAATCCAGTAATGCGTAGGCTGAGAATATGGCTACTGTTTACTACATACGTATCCCCTTTTGTAGGTACGACTGCGTACATATCGTCGTACCCATGGGCTAGTGAACGCACCCGCCTCGCAGTAGAGGCTGGACCCATGAGAAGGTCACCTACCCGTACGTGTTCCACACGCTTTACGGTACCGTCGTACAGTAATACTGGCGTGCCCTTAGCCAGACACTTACCCATGCCCGTAGCCGCCTCCGCTAAAAAATCCCCATACCTAGCGGCTGCCGACACCATTTGTGCCACAAAGGATTCCTGATAGGCGTACTGCCCTTCGTGCTTTATAGCTTTTGGGTAAACACGGTGAGCCCCATCCGATCTAGCGTCGTCGTAGTCCAACCCCATTTCTGCAATCAAGTGCAAACCGAATGCTCGCGGCACGGTTATGTAAGCTCTCTCCACTTCATAGGCGGGAACATCTATTGTCCCCTCCTCCCCCATGACCCATTGCTGGGCCGTGAGGTTGCGCTTTAGCACACGTGGATTAGGCACCGCCGATAGCGGTATTCGCACCCCGCCACCAACAAGCGCCCGTGGTACAAAACTAGCCATGTATGTTATCTACGGGACAAGCGACGGGCACGCGCACTGGAGGCCGTGGGCTCATCGTCCGTATCAAAAGGAGGGTCGTCGTCTTCCGTACGCCCACGAGATGCCGCCCGCGCTGCTCCTGGACGGGGGGTAGTGGTGCGAGCCGGTGGGGCATCGTCATCTGCGGCTCCACGATGGCTACGCGCCGCACGCGGCGCTGGGGTGTCGTCCGCATCATCCTCGGGCTCCTCCTTGCGCGCACCGCGCCGTGGGGCCATACGCTCACCCGCAGCGGGCTTCTGCCAGTCGTCCCCGCCCCTGGCGGTGGGCCTACGGCTACGCGGAGCGGACTCGTCATCCCCATCATCAGAAAGGGCGGCGCGGTCATGCTGCCGGCTGCCTGGGGTAGGACGGCCACCAACTATAGCCCGTAGCTTCTCGGTATCGGGGGCCTCAAATAGCTTTTCGTAGTCATATGGCTCGGAGCAATTTTCGGTATGCCGCTTCTTGTCACGGTCGGTCCACTCACGCACGTAGTCAGCAAGCTCCTCCTCAGACACGTGCTCGATGTACTCAATCTCGTTACCGATAGCCGAGTCTTTATCAGTGTCTCGCGTTACCTCAAACAACGCGCCTCGCAGGGACAGACCGTCCGCCGCAAACTTATTGTAGAGACGATGAAACTTCTTCTGCTGCGCCGGTTTGATTACAAGCAACTTACGGCTGAACTCGTGTTCCGTACCGTCCTTGGTAGTGAACGGGGTAAGGTCGATGACCGTCAGGTACATCGCGTAATACGGTTCCTTGCCCGCCGCCTCACATACAGGGCAATTATCCCATTCGCTGACACATCCGGTGAACGTATCCCAAAACCCCGTCGCCGGGTTTTTCAAGTTGTGCTCAAAGCGGAAGAAATCAGGTGCGTCATCAACCACGATAAACTGTGTGGACGAATCCTGGGACAAGCGAAACCGGAAAGGAGCGTTCTGCGCCTCTTTGCGCGCCGCCTGCCGCTGCTTATCCTTTACCAGTTCATCCTCCGCACGGCGTCTACCTTCCTCGCCACGATAGAACGCTGGATGGCCTTTGCTACGTTGTACCATTTTTCCCACCTTTCTTAAACAATACGTTTAACTCACGCGCTATCGCAGCGGATAGCCTAACGCTAAGCCCTAGACGTAGAAACGACATACGTGTCACCGTGGACGGATCAAACACCTCGCATCCATACGTTTCAAGCCCAGCAACAATACCCTCTCCCGCAAGACCAAAAGACGCCAAAGGGGTTAGGAACAAACGAACTACACGAACTCTACTGCGCTTAGGTAGCCTACCGTCATCAACTTTGAGGACTACTGGCTTCCCGTTTAAGAGCGGGTGTAGCAGCGCATACGCTACTTTGAACTCGCTCCCATCGAACCCGTCTACATTTTTGTAGACCGTAGGGAGTGTACCATGCCGCGCCCCCTCGGGCAACCTACACGCTTTCTTCTTTTTCATGCTGGCTCCGCGTCCGCTATTAACGCTTGAACCTCAGACTCATCGCAGCTTCCTGGGTCCGCCCCCGACCAAGTAGCGTCGGTAGGGTACTCAACAACACTAACGGGTAAACTCCCTGCCAGCTTTTGTAGGGCCACTTTAGTTCCTTTACGCCCAGCTACATCGTTGTCGTACATCAGTACCACCGGCAACCCTATTTCTCTCAACAAGGATACCTGAATATCGGTAAGCCCTGAGTGCAGTACCGCAACGCAGTAAAATCCCGCCTGTACTACCTTCGCATAGTCAAAAGGCCCTTCAACAATAACGATCTGCTGATCCCCTTTTGCCCGCAGATGCGACCCCAGTAGGCACGCTTCTTTAACAAGACCATGGTAGTCACGAACCTTCGGCTGCACGTCCTTACGCACCGCTCTACCCGTAAACCCCACAAAATCACCACTAGGTGTATGGACTGGGAACAAAATCCGCTCTGCGCCTTGACTGTCGCTAGGGTCAATTCGCAACTCCAGCCAACGAGCAGTTCGCTTGTGTATCCCTCGCTCACCTTGTAAATAGGGGTGCGCCGTTACCAAGTCGTAGATATCACGGAACTGCGTGGTATCGAGTGGGGTAGGTAAAACTAGGGAAGGAACGCTAAGCTGCCCCCATTCCGGCAGTACGCCGCCAAAAAACTCACCATCGCGTACCTCTTCCCTAAGTTCACGGTAACTCTCGCCCGTGTACTTCTCAAGCTCACGCAGCAAACTCTCCAACGACCTAGCACCGCATGTAAAGCAGTTATACTTACTTGTATCGTCGCTTACCGATACCCCCGCACTAGGGGTTCTGTCCACCCCACCTTCGTGGGTCCACCGCGCTAGCAAACAATGCAGCCCTACCCATTTAGGGTGGTCCACCAAATCATTGGAGCCCACCCCTAGTGCACGTAGAAACTCCTTAACGCTGTCGCGGTCCATAGTGTGGTTACTTCTTCATGGTGATCTTTACGGTTTCCTCGCCTTTAACTGCAGGCGTTTTGACGGAAATAGCGTCAATCTCTTTCTGCCCAAGAACCTGTTTGGCAGCGGTAACGCCTACGGTGATCGCGGCGAAAAACTCCTTGTCGTCCGGAACCGCCTCACGAAACTTGTGAGGGTCAATCCACGTAGACCCGCGACCTGCTGGAATAACCACAGCCGCCGTCGCCAGCGTGTCCTCCACTTCTGTCACCTTGCGCGCTTTCATCAAGAGGTACAGAGACTTGGTCTCTTCCTCAATCTGCTTATTGAGCGCAGCCACCTCCCGCGTAGCGGTTGCAATCGAGTGCAATGTAGCTACAAGATCACGCTCCGCGTTGTCACCGCCAGCCTTACCACGAACTCTCATAACCCTGGTCATACCGCCTCCTATTTACCAGTTTTCCTAGCCCCATCGGCTATCGCATTCAATACTACCCCTACCAGAAACCCTTTACCTTTACTGCGGTATCCGGTGCGCATACGCCACCGTTTAGACTTCTCAGCATCTGTGTACGCTCGTGGCTTCTTGGCCGGCTTCCCTGGCCCAAGCCTGTAAATCGGAGACGCAGACCCTACAAAGTTACGCCTATACGCAGCTATGTGTATTTTCCCCTGGAGTATTAGGTATCGTAAGTAGCCACCACTACTCAAGGAGTTCTGGCTAACGTGCGCCTCAAGCGCGATGTCCTCCGCGTCTAAATCGCCATGCTTTTCTAGCACCGACAAAATCCTGCGCATGCTAGGGCTATCTACATTCAAGGTTCCCATACTGTGTACACCGGAAAGGTCAACGCCCCGTTATTAGGCGGGGCCGATTGTGTTGGCACGATAATCCCACTCTCTTTCTCCGCATCCCAAAACTTGGAGAAGTCGTACTCGTCAGAATCATCCAGCGTTAACCCTGTCATCTCATAGGTGTCGCCGAAGTTCCTACCGAATGATACATCGGCCACAATCGGTACCTTCATGTCCGTACCAAACCACTCGTAAATAGGGTTGGACTCCATGTACCATTTCAACGTCCTAGCCCCCCATAGTAGATGCTTCTTGGGTACAAGCGCGTAGATAGCGTCGTGCACGAAGGCGATAGGGGCTAAGTAACGGTCGTCCACCTCTTCATTCAACCGCCCCAACGTCATGATCCCCAAGTCCGAACCAAACCCCTGCACCGGACTGTTGACCGCCTGCCTCTCAGCTTCCTGGCGGATACCGTCATCATCGGAATCAATCATTGGAAGATGCCGTATCCGACCAGAGTAAGACCGTACAAACTTGTGCTTACGTGCAAAGGCTTTCATCTGCTCGTGCCACGTAACCAGCTTGGCATACTTCTTGAAGAAGTCACTACGCAACTTCTCCGCCTGCCTATCCGTGAACTCAACACCATACTGAGTCTTGGCATAGCCGACAAACTTCCGCCACCACATGCCGTAGCAGTTGGATACCAGCCTTCCGTCAACCGTAAACCTGCGGCGTGGCCCTGCGTTCATAAGATCGTAAGTTGGGTGCACGCCTAAAGTCATCCATATCCTACCCGTGGGCGATACCACCGCTTCCCCAGTACGGTACCTGCGGTATAGCGCCCCTATGGCTTTCGCCTTGCTAGGATAGCCTCCCCGCTCATGGAGGTACACAACTGCGCTAGATATAGAGGAGCATAGGTGCACCCCGTAGCCTGCCTGAACTCTGACATAGTCAACAGCTTTCCACGATAAGACACGGCGTGCAAGGGTCGCACCCCAGCTACGTACTCTGGTAGTAAATCGCGCAAGCGTACCCAGAGCCCTTCCCATTTTCCGGTCGGGTGCTTCACCGCCTCTATAGCCTGCTGTACTACCTCCTCGGCACTCATCCCCCTCTCCACTACCAGCGTGTACGTCCTCCGCGAAGTGTAGGGGGAATAGGCATCTATGAAGTCCGAGAGGTACATCTCCTGTCCACGGAACGTCACCTTGTGTAGTACTACCCGCGTGTTCCTCTTGTTCTCCTTCGAGGTCGCCAGCCGCAGGTTGCCTGGGGCATAGGGGCCGTCGTTGTCTTTCCTGTCGAACTCCACCCCTTTGAAGCTCTGGTCCGGCCACGTATCCAGCGCCCACTTGATAAAGGACGCTCTGGTCGGAAACAGCACCTTGATCCCTCTCCCCTTGTATTCCTGCGAACTCCTGTGCGTCCACCGTTCGCAACGCTGAACCATTGAATCGTACCTGTACCCCAGCATCTTGCGGCGTGGGTCGTTTATCCACACACCCATGCCCCGACAACGACACCCGGACTTTTTCAAATGCTGCTTTGACCGCCACCGCCACTCTCCGCATACCGGGCACCCAGTCCAGAACACCAAGTTCTTCCCTGATAACCGCTTTGCCTTCCCCCGCTCTAGCAAAAAGCCCTTTTGTGAGGCTAATAGGCTGGCCTCCCCTTCCTGTACGGAGTATTGGTAAGCCAAGTCTTGCGGCTTCCGCGAGCGCAATCTTCGTATCCTCCTGCACGAAGCACTCGTGGTCAGGGGTTCCGGCGTACCCGTCATACCACATACACTCTCGCTCGCCTTGATAGACTTTTCCATCGTGTGCCACCCACTCGATACCATCCCAAACCAGATCACTATCCTCAACATGCTGTATCTGGACCTCAGTGACTTTTCCGTCACGAAGACATAGTACCGCATCCGTATACAAATGGCAAAATCCGAAATTCGTAGCCTTCGCCTTAGTACGGAAGTCAGACCTAACCTCTTTTGGCAGTGCTGCAAACTCCTCTGCAGTAACCCCCATAATGATGAGCGCGGTTGCCGTATGAATGTCCCCCGCCTCTTGATAGATGCGGCACATGACCGGGTCGCGCGACATATCCGCCGCGATCCGTAACTCCGCCTGTGACAAGTCAGCCTCCAGAACAAAGTACCCCTCGGGAGCAATAAAGATTCTCCGGTATGCTTTGGCCGTCTTGCCCCTCTTAGGGTAATTCTGCCCGTTTGGGCGTTCCGACGCCGACCTACCAGTAACTGCCGTCCACAACGAGTAGATAGAGCGTACCAAGTCATCGAAAATGTACTTGTTCTTGAAGCCACGAACGCTCGTATTTAGCAACCGCTCATCTTTGACGTAGGTAGCTAGCTCTTGAGTAAACGGGCACTCATCAAAGAAATATGGGAGGTGGTCTTTAGAAGATGTGCTAGGTACACGAAACGCGGGCTCAAGACGCTCTGTAGTCTTCGTGAACACCTTTGGGGTCAGCTTGAAACCGTCAGGATGCTTAAACAAGATGTCCTGCACAAAGGCCGACCGGCTGAATTTGCACCCTGACTCCCCTTTCTTTGCCCCTTTGTCCACGTGCAACCGCTTGATAGAGTTTGGTACCTGCCGTAACAAACTCGCCTCTTGCTCTGCCACAGACGCAGCCATTACCTTTTCAAATTCAAGAAGAGCTTCATAGTCCACGGGCACACCGCGTAGTTCCATGGAGGCGAAAGCGTTGAGCCCTGGCAGTGACACGTGCCTATAGTTAGCCAGCATCCCCTTATCGGCCTGCACTATCTTGATCAAAGCCTTGTAGACCCGCAATGCCGCATCCGCGTCCCCCGCGCCATACCCTACTAACCTGCTTAGCGGCTGCTCCCACATACGGGACTTATCAACCGTAGCATTGAAGTGGTCTGCGTAGCCAGCCAACTCTGGCACGTAAATTTTAACAAGGGCGTCGAGGTTCTTGTTCTGCAGGTTTTCATCAACCTGCGCGGCCAGCATAAGTGTGTCCCCGCCGATCTTCAGTCGAATGCCAGTTTGATGATACAAGTACGTGACATCGTACTTCAGGTTTTGCCCAATAACCCTGATATTCTTGCGACACAATAGCTGCGCCAACTGCCGCTTTAACCGTGCTTTAGACCTCTTAGTCTGGGGGGCTTCCGGATGGTCCCACGGTAGGAGGTATGCCTTCCCCGGCTCAACGCAGAACTGCATGGTGAGTATTGCGGCGTGTGGATCAAAGTTTGCCGAAGTATGAATATCAGGTACGTACTCACGAACATCATGGGTGCCACGGTGGAAGTAATCTAAACCAGTGTTCTCCGTGTCGAAAGCGATAATCGTCGGCTCCATGTCTATCAGGAACTGAAGATCGTCGATCAACTCGTAGTCCCCCAACATGGACTCGCTGGCCGCTTTGACGTTGTACTCACTATCAACGAGCCGCTTGAGGCTTATGCAATCAGCGTTGAACGCGCCAGTATGCTGTGGGTACATGACAACCTGCCCAGGGCTGAGCAACGGTAAAACCATGCACTCGTGCTCCTCGTTGTGAGAGGCAACCCCCTTCACTTTAGTTATCTTGACCGCCCTCCCGGCAACCTGACTCGCAGCGGAAGCGCCAAGCGGCATAATAACTTCCGGTCTGGACGCCACAATATCGTCAACCAAGTGCTCTCTGCACTTGCGTGCAATCAACTTGCGGTCGGTGGTGGTGTACGTCCCCTCATCAAAGCAGCAACGAATCTGCGCCACGTAGGAAAAATCATCAGGCTGAAACCCCGCCGCCGCCATGCCTGCCGCGAACACCTCTGCGGAATTACGGCTTAGGAGTAGCCCCCTCCTAGCAGCGGCCTCCGTGGGGGTATC
>Ga0116143_10001617_pt1 | contig 26470 bp, 25 predicted proteins | sample AD_UKC034_MetaG_FD_89745 | JGI IMG/M metagenome (GOLD analysis project Ga0116143, IMG submission 89745) | Active sludge microbial communities of municipal wastewater-treating anaerobic digesters from USA - AD_UKC034_MetaG | ecosystem: Engineered > Bioreactor > Anaerobic > Digestate | place: USA...
GATAGCCCATGGCAGCACCTCCCCAATAATCTAGTCATATGACTAGACTACAGAACCGAGAAAAAGTCAAGGGATTTTCTCCCTTGACCCTCTCAATGTCTAGTTAATGGCCAAACACAAGAGCCCGGGCCGCTCGGCCCGGGCTCTTTGCGCTTGCGCTTCCTGGCTGACCGGGGGAAGCGGCTCAGCCCGTCTTCTTGACCGTCTTGAACTGCACGGGGTCGATGCCGAGCTTGCGGATCTTGTACTGGACAATCCGTTTCGTCGTTCCGAGAAGCCGGGCCGCCTGACTCTGGTTCCCCCGGGCTTCTTTCAGGGCTTCGATGATCATCGAGCGTTCCTGGGCCCCGATGACGGCGCCTAGCTTGCCCACATCACGGCCCTGTTCGTCGGGGCCCTTGAGCTGCAGCGACGGCGGCAAGTGCATCATCTCGATCGCTTGCCCCTTGGCCAGCAGAACGGCCCGCTCGATGCAGTTCTCGAGTTCCCGGACATTCCCCGGCCAAGGATGCGACAGGAAGGCCTCGATGACGGCATTCGTAATCCGCCTGATGGGCTTCTTCAGTTCTCTTGAATATTTGAGGACGAAATGATCGGCCAGCAGGATGATGTCGTTTCCCCTCTCCCTGAGGGGAGGCAGGAAAATGGGAAACACGCTGAGGCGGTAGTAGAGATCCGTCCGGAACTGCCCGGCCGAAACGCAGTCCTCGAGGCGGCGGTTGGTCGCCGCGACCACACGGGCGTTGGTCGTCACCAGCCGGGAGGAGCCGAGCGGCTGGAACTGTTTTTCCTGGAGGACCCGCAGCAGCTTGGCCTGCGCCGCCGGGGAGAGTTCCGCCACCTCGTCCAGGAAAATCGTGCCGTTGTGGGCCTCCTCGAACCGGCCCCGGTGGTTGCGGAAGGCCCCGGTGAAGGCCCCCTTCTCGTGGCCGAAGAGCTCGCTCTCGATGAGGGTCTCGGGAATCGCGGCGCAGTTGACCTTGACCAGCGGCCCCTTGCTGCGGGAGCTGTTGGCGTGGATGGCCCTGGCGACCAGTTCCTTGCCCGTCCCGGTCTCCCCCACGATGAGGACCGTCGTCGCGGAGTCCGCCACGTGCCGGATCAGGGCGTAGACTTCCTGCATTCCCTTCGACTGCCCGATCATGTCGAGACCCACTCCGCTTGAGGGGCTGACCATGCGCCGCAGGCGCCGGTTTTCGTCCTCCAGGGCGAGCACGTGGACCGCCTTGGCGATCAGCTCCGCCACAGAGGCAAGCACGGCCAGTTCCCGGTCCATTTCCTTGACGTCCCGGGCCGGCTTGTCCGCCGACAGGATGCCCACAACCCGGGAATCGTAAGTGATGGGGACGCAAAGGAAGGTCAGTTCGTCTCGGTTTGTCAGGTGCCGGCGCGCCCCGGTACGGTCCAGAAAGAGCGACTCCCGCCCCAGGCTCGGCACGGCGATGGGATGGCCCGTTTGCGCAACCTTCCCGGTGATCCCCTCGCCGGCGCGGAAGGAAACGTCCACACCCGCCAGGTCGACCCCGTGGGCGACCTCCAGCAGCGCCTCGCCGGAGTCCCGGTCCAGGATTGAGATCATCCCCCGCTGCATGCCAAGCCGGGCGCTCATCTCGCCCAGAACCTGTTCGAGCTGGTCGCGGAGGTCCCAGGGCTGCGCCAGGGCCTTGGCGACGGCATGAAGGGCTGCCAGTTCTTCAAAGGAGAGGTTGCTCATATGGAACAAAATTGAAACGTTTTTTTTGGTTTCGTAAATTAGTACATTTTAGTCGTAAAAACAATGGAAAATGAGATCGATTCTGATATGATTCAGTCAGTTCATCATCGCAGAGGTTGCCATGAAATCATTTCCCAGCGTCAGCACCGGCATCAAGGGGCTCGATAAGGTCCTCGGGCACCTGCAGACAGGGGACAATGTGGTCCTGCAGGTCGATTCCATCGAGGATTACCAGAGCTTCGTCACTCCCTTCGTCAGAGAGGCGCTCGCGAACAACGAGCGTGTCGTCTACATTCGATTCGCCCACCACGCGCCGCTTCTCGAGGAAACCCGGAAGATCGCCGTCTACAAGCTCAACCCCGACGCGGGGTTCGAGTCCTTCTCCACCCAGGTCCACAACATCATCCGCCAGGAGGGGCGCGACGTGTTCTACGTCTTCGACTCCCTGTCGGATTTGCTGCTCGCCTGGGCGACGGACCTGATGATAGGCAACTTCTTCGTCATCACCTGCCCGTACCTCTTCGAGCTCAACACGGTGGCCTACTTCGCGATCATTCGGGGCCGCCACTCCTTCAAGACCGTCGCCCGGATCCGCGAGACTACCCAGGTCCTGCTGGACGTGTACGGCTTCGAGGGCAAGACCTGCGTCCATCCCCTGAAGTGCTGGCAGCGGTACTCCCCCACCATGTTCCTGCCCCACGTCCGGGAAGGAGAGGCCTTCGTCCCGATCATGAACAGCGTGGAAGCCACGCGGCTCTTCGCCGCCCTGGCCGACCGGAGCGCCGTGGATGCGGAGCGGCACCTCGACTACTGGGACCGGGCCTTTCTGAAGGCCCGCGATCTTGCAGGGGATGAAGCGGCCGTCGAGGAGAGAAAGGATCTCGTCGATCAGCTTTCGCGGGTCCTGATCGGCCGGGAAAAGCGCATGCTGTCCCTGGTGCGGGAGTACTTCACTCTCGAGGACCTCCTGGCGATCAAGGACCGCTTGATCGGCACGGGTTTCATCGGCGGCAAGTCCGTCGGCATGCTCCTGGCGCGCAACATCCTGCGCAAGGACCGGGACTTCGACTGGCAGAAGCACCTGGAGATGCACGACTCCTACTTCGTCGGTTCCGACGTGTTCTATTCCTACATCGTCCAGAACGGCTGGTGGAAGACCCTCATGGCCCACAAGACGCGGGAGGGCTACTTCGAGAGCGCCCGGGAGCTCAAGTCCAAGATGCTCGGCGGGGCCTTCCCGCAGGAGGTGAAGGAGCAGTTCCAGCTCATGCTGGAGTACTTCGGGCAGTCGCCGATCATCGTGCGCTCCAGCAGCCTCCTGGAGGACGCCTTCGGCAACGCCTTCGCGGGCAAGTACGAGAGCTACTTCTGCGTCAACCAGGGCACGCCGGAGCGGCGCTACGAGATCTTCGAGGAGTCGGTGCGGCGCGTCTTCGCGAGCGCCATGAACGAGGACGCCCTAACCTACCGGCTTCAGCGCGGCCTGGACCGGCAGGACGAGCAGATGGCCCTGCTCGTCCAGCGCGTCTCCGGCACGTACCGGAAGCACTACTTCTTCCCGGAGGTGGCGGGTGTGGGCCTCTCGTACAACCCCTTCGTCTGGAAGCAGGGGATGGATCCCCGGGCCGGTATGCTGCGGATCGTGCTCGGACTCGGCACGCGCGCCGTCAACCGGGTGGAAAACGACTATCCCCGCATCGTCGCCCTCGACGCGCCCCTGGTGAAACCGCACGCGGGGATCGCCGACGCCCGGCGGTTCTCGCAGCACGACGTGGACCTGCTGAACCTCGGGGACAACCGGTTCCACTCCGTCTCGCTCATGCAGGTCGTCAACGAGGGGGTCGACACCCGCCTTGACCTCATCGGCGTTCGGGACGAGGAAACCACGGAGAGGATGCGGGCGTCGGGCCGTTTCGGGAACGACGTCTGGATCCTGACGTTCGACGAGCTGCTGTCCCGGACGGACTTCACGGCGGTCATCTCCCGGATGCTCAAGGAGCTCGAAAAGGTGTACCGGTACCCCGTCGACATCGAGTTCACGGCGAACTTCAACGCCGAGGGGCGCCTCCAGTTCAACCTCCTGCAGTGCCGACCGTTCCAGACGAAAGGGCAGAAGGCCAAGGTCGAAATCCCGGAGAATATCCCCAGGAAGAGGATTCTCATCCGGCAGGAAGGCAACTTTATGGGGGGCAGCGTCTCGCAGACCCTGGCACGCGTCATCCATATCGACCCGAAGGGGTACACGAAACTCACCCTCTCGGAGAAGTATGACGTGGCCCGCATCGTGGGCCGCCTCAACAGGCTCATCGACCGACGGGAGGACATGCCGACGGCGGTTTTCGGCCCCGGCCGCTGGGGGACGACCACCCCGGCCATGGGGGTTCCCGTGACGTTCTCGGAGATCAACAAGATCGCGGTGATCGCGGAAATCGCCTACCGCGACGGCAGCCTCATCCCGGACCTCTCCTTCGGGACGCACTTCTTCCAGGACCTGGTCGAGACGGATATCTTCTACATGGCCATCTACCCGGAGAAGGATGGGGTCGTCTTCAACGACGGCTGGCTCGAGAGCCTGCCGAACCGCCTCCTCGACCTGCTACCACGAGGGCCGCTACAAGGAAGTGGTCCGGGTCTACGATGTGAGGGAGAAGGACCTGAGGCTGGTGTCGGACGTGGTCAACCAGAAGCTGATCTGCTACGCCGCCTCGTGACGGTGCGGTCCCGCCCGAAAAGGGCCGCGGCGGAGGGTCCGCTTCACGAACCCGCGTCGACCCCCCGGGAGATGATGATCGCCTCTGCGATCTGGCGCATAGGGCGGCGCATGTTCATGCTCATCTGCCGGATCTTCCGGTAGGCTTCCTCGCCCCCCGTCCCGTTTTCGGCCGCCAGGATGTCCTTGGCCCGCTCGATGAGCTTGCGCGACTCGAGCTCCTCCTCGATCACACGGCTCCGAACGAGCAGTTCCGTGTTCTCGATGGCGACGGCGGCCTGGTTGGCGATCGTGGTGAGGACGGTGACCTCGGCCTCCGTGAAGTCGTGGGGCCGCGACGTGTAGCAGTTGATCACGCCGATGACGCGGCCCTTGACGGCCAAGGGGACGGAAAGAAGCGAGACGAGACCCTCCTTGCGCGCCATGTCGCGGTAGAGGTATTCCGGCTCTTCCCTCACGTCCCGCACGATGGCCGGGCGGTTTTCCGAGGCGACCTTTCCCACGATCCCCTTGCCGAGTTCCACGAGCCGCTTCTTGTTGTACTCCTTGCTCATGCTCTGGGTCGCCTTGACGTGGAGCTTGCCGTCGTCGTCGATGAGCATGAGCGAGCAGATCTTGGACTCCATGACCTCGGCGGTCACGGTGACGATCAGGCGCAGGATGTCCTCCAGGTATTTCTCGGACGTGATGGCCCGGCTGACCGCCAGCAGGGCGCCGATCACGCCCTCCGCCGAGCTTCCCATGCCCGGGTGGGCCTGTTCTTTGTCTTTCTTCGTCTCTTTCCTGGGACTCAAGGACCGTCAACCCCTCGCCGGCACGGTCATCACTGCCCGGCCTGTACTCGTTTGCTTTTTCCTACCGCACTCGGGTCTTGAAATGCAACGTTAAAGTGTCGTCCTGCATGCTTCGACGGTCGGGCCTGAAGGTTCGCGGACGCGAAGGTCAGAAGGCAATTGAGAAGACCTCTCAGCCCCTTGACCTCTCCGGGCTCTTGCCCCTCGGCTCGAGGAGCAGGCAATGCACGTAGGAGCTGCGCAGCACGACGGAGCAGGGGAGCTCCCGGGACTTGAAGCCCATGGCCCGACAGCCGTAGGGAAGAGCCGGCTCGTGGGTGATGAAGAAGTGCCGGCAGCCGAAGCAGTTGACGGGTTGGCGTTCCCTTTTTTTGTCGCTCACGACTTCCTCGCCGGACGCCCCGATTCAAGGTTGAGAAATTCAAGCATTCATGGTAGACGGCGACACGAATTCCCGGATTTCGCCGAGAGGAACCGCAAATTCCGTGCCGGATACTCTTTCAAAGACTGACGTTAGGAAATGAAGAAGAGCAGAAGAGCGGAGATGGATTGCTTCTTTTTCCGCTCCTCACGGGCTCGAAGCCGCGGCAAGAACACAAGGGCAAGACAAGAATGGATAGAGGAACAACCATGGCCTTCCGTAATCTGCTCGTCACCGGCGGATGCGGCTTCATCGGCAGCAACTTCATCCGCTACCTGCTCGAGAAGGCCGGCTTCGCCGGCCGGATCGTGAATGTCGACAAGCTGACCTACGCCGGCAACCCCGAAAACCTCCGGGACCTCGGCGAGCGCTTCCCCGGGCGCTATGTCTTTCTGCGGGAGGACATCTGCAACCTCGAGCGGATGGACGCGGTCTTCACCGAACACGGCATCGACGCGGTCTGCCACTTCGCCGCCGAGAGCCACGTGGACCGCTCCATCAAGCGGCCCGCCGAGTTCATCTTCACCAACATCGTGGGCACCTTCAACCTCCTGGAGGCGGCGCGCAACCACGCGGAGAGCTTCCGCCTCTTCCACCACGTCAGCACCGACGAGGTCTACGGCAGCCTCGGCAGGGAGGGCTTCTTCACCGAGACCACCCCCTACCGGCCCAACAGCCCTTACAGCGCCTCGAAGGCCTCCTCGGACCACCTCGTGCGGGCCTACTTCAAGACCTACGGCCTTCCCGTGACGATCTCCAACTGCTCGAACAACTACGGCCCATGGCAGTTCCCGGAGAAGCTCATCCCCCTCATCACCCTCAACGCCCTGGAGGGCAAGCCCCTGCCCGTCTACGGCGACGGCCGCAACGTCCGCGACTGGCTCTACGTGGAGGACCACTGCGAGGCCATCTGGACGATCATGAACAGGGGCCGGCGCGGCGAGACGTACAACATCGGGGGCAACTCCGAGGAGGAGAACATCGCCGTCGTCCACGGCATCTGCGACATCCTCGACGAGATCCGCCCCCGGGCCGAAGGCGGCCCCCGGCGGGGCCTGATCACCTTCGTCAAGGACCGGCCCGGGCACGACTGGCGCTACGCCATCGACGCAAGCAAGCTGCAGTCGGAGCTCGGCTGGGCCCCCCGCGAATCCTTCCGCACGGGCCTGCGCAAGACGATCCTCTGGTACCTGGAGAACGGGGAGTGGGTCCGGCGCGTCCGCAGCGGGGAGTACCTCCGGTGGATCGACGAGCACTACGGGGCGGCGGAGAAATGAGGACCCCCTCTTTTTCCCATCCTTCCCGTTGAATTGTCCCGGGAATTGTTGTAATAGTATCGCCTGCCGACCCATCGGAATCGGTTTTTGATCTGGACAAAAGGGGGAGATGCCTTGGGGAAGGTCCGCATTGCAATCGCCGGCGTCGGGAATTGCGCCTCTTCGCTGATCCAGGGAATCGAGTACTACCGCAGGAAATCACCGAAGGACAACATCGGTCTGATGCACTGGGACCTCGGGGGCTACCGGCCCTCGGACATCGAGGTGGTCTGCGCCTTCGACATCGACCGCCGCAAGGTCGGCAGGGACGTCGCCGAGGCCATCTTCCAGCCCCCCAACTGCACCGCCGTCTTCCAGCCCAAGATCCCGAAGACGGGGGCCCGGGTCGCGATGGGAAAGATGCTCGACAGCGTCGCCCCCCACATGAGCCAGTACGACCCGCGGTTCGCCTTCGTCCCGGCCGCGCAGAAAGAGGCGACGAAGAAGGACGTGGTCGGCGCCCTGAAGGAGTCGGGGGCCGAAATCCTGCTCAACTACCTGCCGGCGGGCTCCGAGGAGGCCACGCGCTTTTACGCCGGGTGCGCCCTCGAGGCGGGGGTGGCCTTCATCAACAACATCCCCGTCTTCATCGCCAGCGACCCCGAGTGGGCGCGGCGCTTCGAGAGGAGAGGCCTCCCCATCATCGGCGACGACGTCAAGAGCCAGCTCGGGGCCACGATCATCCACCGGGTGCTCACGCACCTCTTCAACCTCCGCGGGGTGAAGCTCGAGCGGACCTACCAGCTCAACACGGGCGGCAACACTGACTTTCTCAACATGCTCGACCGCAGCCGCCTGAAGTCCAAGCGCATCTCCAAGACCGAGGCCGTGCAGTCCCAGGCGGGAAAGCGCCTCACCCCGGAAAACATCCACATCGGCCCCAGCGACTGGGTGGCCTGGCAGAAGGACAACAAGGTCTGCTTCCTGCGGATGGAGGGAAAGATCTTCGGGGACGTGCCCATGAACCTCGAGATGCGCCTGTCCGTAGAGGACTCCCCCAACTCGGGCGGGGTGGTGATCGACGCCATCCGCTGCTGCAAGATCGCCCTCGACAGGGGGATCGGCGGCATCCTCCACGGCCCCTCGGCCTACTTCATGAAACACCCGCCCCGGCAGTTCACCGACGAGGAGGCCTGCGAGATGACGGAGGCGTTTATCAACGGAACAGGCTCAAGGCATAAGGCAAAGGGCTAAAGGGTCTTCCTCTCAATCCGTCCTTTTTCCTTTATCCTCGCCCCTGTCAATCGTGCGTCCATTGGATCCGTCGAGCGAAGAATCTCGGACATGGCCTCGTGAATCCTGCCGTTGGTCGCCAGCACATGCGGCGAGTACAGATCGAAAGGCCCGCCGAAGAGGTCCGTCACCTTCCCTCCCGCCTCGGTCACCATCAGGCATCCCGCCGCCGTGTCCCAGGGGTGCAGCTTCAGCTCCCAGAATCCGTCGAACCGGCCCGCCGCGACGTAGGCCAGATCCAGGGCGGCGGCGCCCGCGCGGCGGATGGCCTGCGCCTGCACGGCCAGGGCACTGAAGTAGTTGAGGTTGTTGTCGGGGTTGACGCGGATGTCGTAGGGAAAGCCCGTGGACAACAGGCTGCGCGTGAGCTCGGCCGTACTTGAGACGGCGAGGCGCTGCCCGTTCAGGAAGGCCCCCGTACCCTTTCCCGCGAGGAAGAGCTCCTCCAGCATGGGGTTGCAGATCGCGCCGGCGATCACCTCGCCGCGTTTCTGCAGGGCGATGGAGACACAGAAGACGGGATAGTGGTGGGCGTAGTTCGTGGTGCCGTCCAGGGGGTCGATGATCCAGAGGAACTCCCTGTCCAGGGCCGCCCCACGGGTCTCCTCGGCCAGGATCCCGTGGTCCGGGAAGGCCTTCTCGATGCGGTCGATCAGCAGCGCCTCGCACCCCCGGTCGGCCTCCGTGACGAGGTCGATCTCCCCCTTGTAGGTGATGTCGTGCGCCGTGTTGAATTTCCCCTTGAGGAAACGCCCCGCCTCCAGCGCCAGCTCCGCGGCGAATTCCCTGTACGATCCCATGGCCACCATCCGTTTTTCCCCGGGCGGCCCACCATAGCGCAACAGGCTCTTTCTGTGAAGAAAAAAACGCCGTTGCCGAACCGGCCGGCAGTGCCGCCGGGGCCCCGTGCGGCGGGACATTTTCTGTTGCGCGGCCCCTCTATTGATGGTAAACCTAGCCGAAACTCGCGGACCCTGAAGGGCTGAGGGGTAATCAACCGTGGAGAAGACGGACCCGGAAAACCGGTTTTTCGAGGAGCTGAAACGCACCCGCGAATCCAAAGGCCTGAGGCTGGAGGACATCGCACGGCGCTACCGGATCCGGCTTTCCTTCCTCGAATCCATCGAGAGCGGACGCTTCGAGGATCTGCCCGAACCCGTCTACACGAAAACCTTCATCAAGACCTACGCCGGCCTCCTGGGTGTGGATGCCGGAACCATCTTGGCAATGTACGCCAAGCACATCGAGCAGACCCTGCCGCCCGCCCCGCCCGAGGAGAAGGCGGCGGGACTGAAGGGGCCCGATGCGGGACGGACCGCCCTGAACCTGCTCGGGATGCTGGGAAGCCGGGTGGGCTGGACCTTCCTGGCCCTGGCCGTGGTGATCGCCCTGGGCATCTACGCCTTCCAGGACAGGCCCGAGAAGCCGGTCCCGGCAAAGACGACGGTGCGCGAAGAGACCAGGCTGCCCGAAAAACCCGCCGAAGCGAAGCCGCCCGAGGCTCCGGCCGCGCAGCAGCCCGAAGCGGCCCCGCCCCCCGCGCAAGAGCAGGCCGCCGCGCCGGAGCCGAAAAAACCGCAGGCGCCGCCCCCGGCGGAAAAGACGGAGCCCCCGCCCGCAGCGCCGCCGGCGGCTGGCCCCCTCAGCCTCACGATCGAGGCCACCGAGGCGGCCTGGGTCCAGGTGAAGGGCGACAAGTCCTCGGCCGTCCAGAGGCTCCTGCAGGCCGGCGAGAAGGTGAGCGTGGAGGCGAAGGAAAAGATCACCGTCGACCTCGGCAACGCCGGCGGCGTCCAGATCATCTTCCAGGGCCGGTCCCTCGGCAGCCCCGGAAAGCGCGGGGAGGTGGTCCACCTGGTCTATCCCGAGGGAAGGCGCGTCGAGAAGAAAAAACCGGAAGAGCCCAAACCCGCTGCGGAGAACGAAACGAGACCGGCCGCGCAATGACAGGCGGCGGCAACCGGGCATCGGACGCCGGGGAGATTCAACAGCAAGGAGACTGAAACCATGTTTGGATTGGGAATGCCGGAACTGATCGTGATCCTCGTCATCATCCTCATCATCTTCGGGGCGGGAAAGCTCCCCGAGATCGGGGGGGCCATCGGCAAGGGGATCCGGAACTTCAAGAAGGCCTCCAAGGAAGGTGAAGAGGAGACCGAGGCAAAGAAACTCGAGGATAAGAAATAGGCCCGATCCTGCCTAGCACGGGGAGGGCATCGAACCCGCGGCCTGCGGGTACCCGAATACGGATCCCTTCCGCGGCGCAAAAAAAAAGAAAGCCCGGTCACGCAACCGGGCTTTCCTGCCTTTCGCCGGTCGCTTTCTCTTAAAACGGCACGTCCTCGTCAGGGGCCTGATCGCCCCCCCCGTAGGCCGGCATGGGGCTGTCGGCGCCGGCGACCTCGCGGCCGCCGCTCCCCTTCGACTCGAGCATCTGCATGTTGGAGGCGACGATCTCCGTCATGTAGCGCTTCTGGCCCTCCTTGTCTTCCCAGGACCGGGTCTGCAGTTTCCCCTCGATGAAGACCAGGCGGCCCTTGGACAGGTAGCTCCCGCAGATCTCCGCGAGTTTCCGAAACGTCACGACCCGGTGCCATTCGGTTTTCTGGACCTTCTCCCCGCTCTTGTCCTTCCACGACTCGTCCGTGGCGATGCGAAGGGTCGTGACCATCGTCCCGTCCTGCGTGTAACGCACTTCGGGGTCCGCCCCGAGCCTGCCGATGAGGATTACCTTGTTGACCATCCGTTCCCCCCTTCCTGCCGTTCAAGCGCGGCCTCCCGGGCCTGTCCGGCCGCGGGTTACGCGGGCACGGATTCCATGGACAGACGAAGTTGGGAAGCAACGTCTTCGCTTCGCGTGCTTCCGCCGGAAAGCGCGCCGTGACACGGCGGGTATTGTATTGGCTCTTGACGCTGGTTCGAGGCCAGGAGCGGTGTCATCATATAGAAGAGCGGCCCTCTTCGCAATCAAATAATCCGGAGCGCGGCCCGGGACGGCCGCGCCCGGCCGCCAAGCGCCAGATTCCCTGTTGACTTCGACCGGCAGATCAAGTAGAAATGTGTGGTTAAATTTAACAAATCATTACATTTTTCAGGAAACCCTATGTTCCGGTCGGCCATCCTGGTCCTCCTGGGGATATCGATCACGGCATTCATCTCCCTCTTCGTCGTCGTATCGTACCGCCTGTTTCCCCGCGGGGAATACACGACGCACCGTGTCTCCGTGCTCTGGGCGAAGATCCTGCTGCGCATCTCGAGCGTCAGCGTGACCGTGGAGGGCCGGGAAAACATCCTGCGGGACAGGCCCCAGGTCTTCATGGCCAACCACCAGAGCGGCTTCGACATCCTGATCGTGCTGGCGAGCATCGACACCTACTTCGCCTGGATCGCCAAGAAGGAGCTGTTCGCCATCCCCGTGTTCGGCCGCGCCCTCGCAAAGACGGGTTCCATCCCGATCGACCGGAAGAATTTCGTGCGCGCCATGCGCAGCATCCACGACGCGGCGCGCCGGATCCGGGAGGGCAAGTCGGTCATGACGTTCCCCGAGGGGACGAGAAGCATGGACGGGAAGATCCACCCCTTCAAGAAAGGGGTGTTTCACCTCGCCCTGAAGGCCGGGGTTCCCGTCGTGCCCGTCACGATCGTCGGCAGCGGAGAGATCATGCCCAAGAAGTCGCTCCGGGTCCACCCGGGGCACGTCACCCTGGTCATCGACAGGCCCATCGACGTGACGGCATACTCGGAAGAGACCCTCGACGAGCTGCTCAACCGGGTCTACGACGTCGTCGCATCGCACTACTACCTCCGGAGGCCGGAGCTGGCCATCGGAAAGGACAAAGCCGCGTGAGTCTGCTGGAAGGGGTCCTCCTCGGCATCGTGCAGGGGTTGACGGAGCTGCTGCCCGTGAGCAGCTCGGCCCATCTCGTCTTCGCCCAGAGCCTGATCGAGGGGTTCCGGCAGCCGGGGGTCCTCTTCGACGTCATGCTCCACGTCGGGACGACCGTGGCCGTCGCCCTGTTCTTCCGCCGGGAGATCGGGGAGATCCTCGTGGCGCTGCTGCCGGAGGGGTATCGCCGGTCGCTCTCGGGCCGCCTCGACACGGCCCTCAACGACGGCTGGGTCGGCACGCGCAGGCGATTGCTGCTGTACCTCGTCGTCGCCACGGCCATCACGGGCGCCATCGGGTTTTCCTTCAAGGACATCATCCATGAGCTGTTCGAGTCGGTGGAACTGGCCGCGGCGATGCTGCTCGTGACGGGGATCCTTCTGTTTCTCTCCGACCGCGTGAAGAACCCGGCGCGGACCGAGGCCCAGATGAACCTGCTCGACGGCATCGTGATCGGCGTGATCCAGGGGATCGCCGTCCTTCCCGGCATCTCCCGGTCGGGCTCGACGATCTCCTTCGGCCTCTTCCGGGGGCTCGAGGGCGAGACGGCGGCCCGGTTCTCCTTCCTGCTGTCGATCCCGGCCATCGCGGGCGCGGCGGTCCTCGAGGCGAGGCACGCCGAGGCCGTCCCGCCGGGCGAGATGACGGTGTATGCCGCCGGGGCGCTGGCCGCGGCGGTGGTGGCCTATCTGACCCTGAAATTTCTCTTTTTCGTGGTGCGGAAGCGAAACCTCCGCTTCTTCGCCTACTACTGCTGGATCGTGGGGGCGACGGTCCTCGCCCTGCATCTGCGATGAAACGGCGGGAGCCCATGGCCGAACGAAAACCGATACAGGGCCGGGCGCGGGAGATCGCGGGCGTGGTCCTCTTCGCCCTGGCGGTCTTCCTGTTCCTGTCGGTGATCTCCTACTCCCCGGCGGACCCGTCGCTGTCGAACTACGAGACGTCGCGGGCAAAGATCTCCAACGTCGGCGGGATCATCGGCTCCTATGTCGCCGACCTGCTGATCCGGTTCCTCGGGCTCTCCGCCTACTGGCTGCCCCTGTTTCTGCTCATCACCTCGGTGAAGCTCTTCCTCGACGCGGGCTTCCTCTTCCGGCCCGGCTGGATCGGGGGCTTCGTCGGGCTCGTCGTGACCACCTCGGGGCTCTTCGCCCACGCCTACAAGCTCATCCCACTGGTCGACACGCCCTTCGCGGCCGGCGGGTTTGCGGGCACGCTGCTGTCGGAATACCTCAATGCCCTGTTCAACCCCGGCGGGACCTTCATCTTGCTGTTTGTGGGCCTCGTCATCTCGCTGATCGTCACGGTGGATCTCTCCGTCGTCACGGCGCTGCGCAAGGCCTACGGGGTGGCCCGCAGCACGGGCCGCGGGGTCCGCTCCTACGTGGAGATCGGCCGCGAGAAGGTGACGGACTACCTGAGGGAGGACGAGGACGAGGAGCGCGAGGCGCCGAGAAAGGCCGAGAGGCGGCCGCCCCCCGTGATCCGCGAGGAGAGGGCCCCGGCGAAGGAGCGAACGCGGAAGAAGAAAGTCGAGCAGACGGTCTTCGAGTTCGCCAGGCCCAAGGGGGCCTACATCCTGCCGCCGCTCACCCTGCTGGACGACGTGCCCCGGCGCGACACGAAACAGCGCCGCGAGAACCTCATGGCCAACGCGAGGCTCCTGGAGAAGAAGCTGGCCGACTTCGGCGTCGAGGGCAGGGTGTCGGAGGTCAAGCCCGGGCCCGTCATCACGATGTACGAGCTCGAGCCCGCGCCGGGCGTCAAGATCAACAGGATCGCCAACCTCTCCGACGACCTCGCCCTGGCCCTGAAGGCCCAGAGCGTGCGCATCGTCGCGCCCATCCCCGGCAAGGCCGCCATCGGGATCGAGATCCCCAACGCCGAGCGCGACGCCGTCACCCTCCGGGACGCCGTGGACAACGAGGCCTTCGCCCAGGCCAAGCACCGGCTGCCCATCGCGCTGGGCGAGGACATCACGGGGACGCCCGTGATCGCCGACCTCACCCGGATGCCCCACCTGCTCATCGCGGGCACGACGGGCTCGGGCAAGAGCGTCTTCCTCAACGCACTGATCTGCAGCCTGCTCTTCAAGGCGCCCCCCGACGAGGTGAAGTTCCTCATGATCGACCCCAAGCGACTGGAGCTGGCGGCCTACGAGGGGCTGCCGCATCTGCTGCACCCCGTCGTGGTGGACCCCAAGGAAGCGGCCTCGGTGCTCCGCTGGGCCGTGGAGGAGATGGAGAACCGCTACCGCATCATCGGCGAGACGGGCGAGAAGAGCATCGACAAGTTCAACCGCTTCGTGGAGAAAAAGCAGCAGGGGCGCGAGCGGATCCTCGAGGAGGCCCAGGCGAGGCTGCCCATGGGCGAGGCGGAAGAACCGGAACCGAAGCCCCTGCCGGAGAAGCTGCCCTACCTCGTCATCGTCATCGACGAGCTGGCGGACCTCATGATGGTGGCCCAGCGCAACGTCGAGGAGTCCCTCACGAGGCTCGCCCAGATGGCGCGCGCCTCGGGCATCCACATCATCCTCGCGACCCAGCGGCCCTCGGTGGACGTCATCACGGGGATCATCAAGGCGAACTTCCCCACGCGGATCTCCTTCCAGGTCTCCTCGAAGGTGGACTCGCGAACGATCCTGGACCAGCTCGGCGCGGAGCACCTCCTCGGCCAGGGCGACATGCTCTTCATGCCCCCGGGCACCTCGAAGCTCCAGCGTATCCACGGCGCCTTCGTCTCCGACCGGGAGATCTCGCGCATCGTGAGCTTCATCCGAAAGCAGGAGGCGCCCGTCTACGACGAGTCGATCCAGAAATTCAAGGTCGAGGCCCAGGAGGGGGAGAAGGCCGAGGGCGACATCGACGAGAAGTACGACGAGGCCGTGGAGCTCGTGACCGAACTGGGCCAGGCCTCGGTGTCGCTCGTGCAGCGCTACCTCAAGGTGGGGTACAACCGCGCCGCCCGGATGATCGAGCGGATGGAGAAGGAGGGCGTCGTGGGCCCCTCCGACGGCGTGAAGCCGCGAAAGGTCCTCGCCAGAAAGCTGCCGAGGTAAAGTGAGCGGGAAAAGCGTCTACATCCTGAGCCTCGGCTGCCCGAAGAACCTCGTGGACAGCGAGGTCATCTCCGCCCTGCTGGCGCGCGCGGGCTGGACCGTCACCGACCGGCCCGACCGGGCCGACACCATCGTCGTCAACACCTGCGCCTTCATCCTCCCCGCAAAGGAGGAGTCCATCGAGGAGATCCTCCGGATGGCGGCCTGGAAGAAGAGGGGCCGCTGCCGTCGCCTCGTCGTCACGGGCTGCCTGCCGCAGCGCTACGGCGCCGAGCTGGCCCGGGAGCTCCCCGAGGTGGACCTCTTCCTGGGCACGGGGGACTTCCCCGGGATCCCCTCGCACCTCGAGCGCCTGGGCGACGGCCCGCGGCGAACCCCCGCCGTGCAGGTGGGCAGGCCCCTGTATATCATGGACGCCTCGGTGCCGCGCAGGGTCTCCACGGCCTCATACGGCTATCTCAAGATCGCCGAGGGGTGCTCGAACCGCTGTGCCTACTGCGTCATCCCCTCGATCCGGGGGCCCTTCCGGAGCCGCCCCATGGACGACATCGTCTCGGAGGCCGTGCGGCTCGCGGCCGACGGGACGCGCGAGATCATCCTCGTCGCCCAGGACACGACGGCCTGGGGACGGGACCTCAGGGGCCGCCCCACGCTCAACGGCCTTCTCAAGCGGCTCTGCACGATCGAGGGGCCGCGCCGGATCCGGATCCTCTACGCCTACCCGAAGAACGTCACGGCCGAGCTTCTCGCCACGATGGCCGCGGAGGAGAAGGTTTGCCGGTACCTCGACGTCCCGGTGCAGCACATCGACGACCGGGTCCTCAAGGCGATGAACCGCAGGGGCTCCGCCTCCTTCATCCGCAAGAAGATCGAGGAGATCCGGCGGGCCGTCCCGGGCATCGCCCTGCGGACCTCGCTCATCGTCGGGTATCCCGGCGAGACGGAGGACGCCTTCGAGCGGCTGCTGCGGTTCGTGGAGGAGGCCCGCTTCGAGAGCCTGGGGGTGTTCCCCTATTCCCCGGAAGAGGGGACGGCGGCCGAGCGGCTGCCGGGGCAGGTGCCGGAGGAGGAGAAGCGGCGTCGCCAGGCCCTCGTCATGGAGGCCCAGGCGGCGGTCGCCGACGAGATCGGCCTGGCCCGCATCGGGGCGCTGGAGGAGGTGCTCATCGAGGGCCGGACGGACCGCGAGGATTTCCCCTGGTGGGGCCGGACGCGCTTCCAGGCCCCCGAGATCGACGGGAGCACCTTCGTGCGCGCGGCGGCGCTCAGCCCGGGCGAGATCGTCCGCTGCCGTGTCACGGCGGCGGAGCTCTACGACCTCTACGCGGAACAGGCGGGCGACTGAATATCGATCGCCCGCCTGTTCGGAATCCCTTTCTTCAGCCTCCTCCCCCTCACATCAGTCCCATTTGCTTCCTTCTCTTCTTTTCGTCGCTGTCGAGACAGCATCGCTTGTACTTCTTGCCGCTCCCGCAGGGGCATGCGTCGTTGCGTCCCGTCTCCGGCTTCTTCGCGGGGCTTTTCTCCGGGCTGAACAGCTTTTCCAGGAATTTCATCGTCGTCCTTCCGCCGTTTGTTCATCGGGCCTTCGCCCGGGGATTCCGTCAGGCCGGATCCTGCTCCGGGCCCGTCGATACGATCTCGATGTCGAAGACAAGGGTCTTGCCGGCCAGGAAGTGGTTCAGGTCCATCTTGACCACCTCGTCGAGGATCTCGAAGACCTCGGCCGGGATCCGGTTGCCCTGCGGGTCGACCAGCTCGATCATCATCCCCTTCTCCAGGTCCATGCCCTCGGGAACCGTGTTTCTCGGGATGTCGACGATCAGCTCCAGCTGCCGGGGTCCGTAGGCCATCTCCGGCGCGATCGTCACGGTTTTCCTGTCCCCCACGGCCATGCCGAGAACCGCCTCGTCGAAGCCCCGGATGATCTGCCCGGTGCCGACGGTGAAGGTCATGGGCCGCCGGCCCGAGGAGGAATCGAACACCTCACCGCTCTCGAGTTTTCCCGTGTAATGCACGCTGACCGTATCGCCCGACTGGATGGCTCTTCTCATCGCTTCGCCTCCTGCTTGCTCCGTTTGTGCGTCATAAAAAAAACCACCGGACTCTGCGGAGCCCGGTGGTGATCCCTGCGCCACAAAAATCGTGATCTCTCAGGCCCGGACCTCAAAATGCCCTTGAGGTTCCGTTGCCCGAGTTGTATATAATGCGGCGCAAGAAAAGTAAAGCCCCTCTTTTCGGGCCGGTGTTTGCGCCCGAAATCCCCCGGGGCCCAGGGACGACACATGAATCCGCAGCGAATGCAGATCGAAGAGCTGGTCAACAGCCTCACACACGGGACGGGCGCCCTCCTGAGCGCCGCGGGGCTCGGCGTGCTGGTCGTGCTGGCCTGCCTGCACGGCACGGCGCTGCACATCCTGAGCTGCGGCATCTACGGGGCGACGCTGGTGCTGCTCTACACGGCCTCGACCCTCTACCACGCCGTCCGCTCCCCGAGGCTCAAGCACGCCTTCAAGATCGTCGACCACTCGTGCATCTACCTGCTGATCGCCGGCACCTACACGCCCTTCACCCTCGTCACGCTGCAGGGAAGCTGGGGCTGGACGCTGTTCGGCCTGATCTGGGTGCTGGCCGCCGCGGGGATCGTCTTCCAGGTCTTCTTCGTCTACCGGTTCAAGATCCTGGCCACGATCGCCTACGTCCTGATGGGGTGGCTCGCCGTCTTCGCCGTCAGGCCCCTCCTGGACGCCCTGCCCGCCGGCGGGTTCGCCTGGCTGCTGGCCGGGGGCATCGTCTACACCGTGGGGGCCCTGTTCTATCTTCTCAAAAGGCTCCCCTACAACCACGCCATCTGGCACTTCTTCGTGCTCGGCGGCAGCGCGTGCCACTACGTCGCCGTCCTGCTCTACGTCGTCCCCGCAGCAACCGTTTGACCGGAGCCCCGCCCGCTTCCGAGGCTCAATGGGAGCCCGGCTCCACCCTCGGCCGCCGCGCCTTGCCGAACGGGCCGTCCGCGACCTCGATGCATCCCCCGGGGACCGTCAGCCGGAAACGGACGTGCCCTGCTTTCGGTACAGGAACGGCACGGCCGGGTGAGGGTGGACGCCTTTCAGGGAATCGGGCAGGCGCTCCTTCCGCCCGATGACGAGCATTCCGCCCGGTGCGAGGCGGTCCGCAACGGCCGGCAAGGCCTCCCGGACGATTTCTTCCCGATAGTAGGTCAGCAGGCTGTTCCGGAGGAAGACGAGATGGAAGTCCCTTGCCGGCGGGGGGTCGGCCGCAAGGTCGTGGACCTGCCAGCGGATGCCCCGCCGCAGCGTGTCGGCGACACGAAAACTCCCCTTCCCGGCGGGCCGGAAGAAACGCTCCCGCGCCTCCGCGGGAACGGCCGCCAGGGCCCTCGCGGGATAGACGCCCTCGATCGCCCGGGCCAGGTAGGCCGGGTTGACGTCGGTGCCCCAGAGCCGCAGATCAGGCGCGGCTGACCGTTCAGCCCGGGCGGCCCACAGGATTGCAAAGCTGTAGACCTCCTGCCCCAGGGCGCAGCCCGCGGACCAGACCTGCAGCCCCGCGGGGTACGCCGCAATGAGCGCGGGCAGGATTTCCCCTTCCAGCGCCCGCCACAGCACCCCGTCGCGGAAGAAGCGGCTGATGGAGACATCCATCAGCCGCCGGGCCTCCGCCTCGGCCTTCCGGTCGGAGTCGAGCCGCCCCAGGTAGTCCCTCATCGACGGGCAGCCGAGCTGCCGCATGTGCCGGACGATGCGCTTCTGCACGCCCCTTCGCACCTTCCGGTATCCCTCGGCACAGAGGGCAAAGCGGTCCAGAAGCAGGGCAAAATCCCTCGGGTCCATGACGCACCTGTCAGCGCAGAAGCTCCCGCAGCGCCCGGGCGATCTCGCCGGGCAGCGCGTCGCGGTTTTTCACGGTCACCTCATGGAGGGCCACGTCGTCGCGGGCCTTCACCTCCGCGATGAAGCCCCCGCCCCGGAGGGCGACCGTCCCCAGGACCGGGGCCTCCGAATCGAGCAGGGCCGAGACCATCCGGCGGAAGGCCGGCGAGAGGCACTCCATCTTCCCGATCTCGTCGATCACGTAGAGCCCCGCCCTGCCCGGCTCGAGGAGCGGAAGGACCAGCCCCTCGAACCCCGCCACGTCGACGCCGTAACGGCCGACGCGCGCGCCGCCCCCGATCCGCACGTGGGCCAGGGGGGCCCTCCGCCCGTCGAGGGCGTTCACGGTGAACCCGACCCGCCCGCCCGCTTCGCGGATCTCGGCGGTGAAGAACCCGGACACCAAGGCACCCGGCGGGAGCCGTTCGAGGGCCCTCCGGATCAGCGTCGTCTTCCCCGTCCCGGGCAGCCCGGTGACGAACAGGTTTTTTTTGGGTGCCACGGCTCTCACGCCCTCCTTTACGTGCCCCTCACCCCTGACCTCTCCCGCAGGGGGAGAGTGAGTCCATGGCGATGCGCAAAAGAGGGTTTTCATTTTTCCGAAAGGGGTTATATTATACCAGTGACACGCTGCAAAAAGGAGGGGAACGCCATGGAGCTCAAGAGCAGCGCCTTCGGCGGCGGGGAGATGATCCCGGTGAAGTACACCTGCGACGGGGCCGATTTCTCGCCGCCCCTGGAGTGGACGGAGGGTCCCGCGGGCACGAAGAGCTTTGCCCTGATCTGCGACGACCCCGACGCCCCCATGGGGACCTGGGTGCACTGGGTGGTCTACGACATCCCGGCGACGACGACGATGCTCGCCGAGGGGATCACGCGGGAAAAGGAGCTGCCCGGGGGCGGCACGCAGGGGATCAACGACTTCCGCAGGATCGGCTACGGGGGTCCCTGCCCGCCCGGCGGGACGCACCGGTACTTCTTCAAGCTCTACGCCCTGGACACCGTGCTGGGACTCAAGCCGGCGATCACGAAGGACCAGCTCCTGAAGGCCATGAAGGGCCACGTCCTGGCCGAGGCGCACCTGATGGGGACGTACAAAAGATAGGCCTCAGGCATTGGGCATTAGGCGTCAGGAAAGACCCCGCATGAGAATTTCCCGTCGCCTGTTGCCTGAAGCCTGTCGCCTGGAGCCTGTTTTGCCTGAGCCGTCTTATCTGAAACTGCATCGCCAAGGGGTGCTCAAGGAGCGCGCGCGCCGGGCCGTGGAGCGCCTGCGGGAGTGCCGGCTCTGCCCCCGGCAGTGCGGGGTGAACCGCCTGGAGGACGAGGAGGGCTTCTGCCAGACCGGCCGGAGGGCCATGGTCTCCAGCGCAGGCCCTCACTTCGGCGAGGAGTCGCCGCTGGTGGGATCGCACGGGTCCGGTACCGTCTTCTTCAGCTCCTGCAATCTCCTTTGCTCTTTTTGCCAGAACTATGATATCAGCCACCTGCGGGAAGGCACGGAGGTCGATGCGGCAAGGCTGGCCGAGGCCATGCTTCAGCTGGCCCGCGGCGGGTGCCACAACATCAACCTCGTCACCCCGAGCCACGTGGTGCCGCAGATCCTCGAGGCGCTGGTCCCGGCCGTCGAGGGCGGGCTGAACGTGCCGCTGGTCTACAACACCGGCGGGTACGATGCCGTCGAGACGCTCGAGCTCCTCGACGGGGTTGTCGACATCTACATGCCCGATTTCAAGTTCTGGGACAACGCGTGGGCCGAGCGCCTCTGCTGGGCCGGCGACTACCGGGAGCGGGCCATGGGGGCCCTGCGGGAGATGCACCGGCAGGTGGGGGATCTCGAGATCGACGAATCCGGCATCGCCGTCCGGGGCCTCCTCGTGCGGCACCTCGTCATGCCCGGCGGCGTGGCGGGAACGGAGGGGGTCATGCGGTTTTTGGCCGAGGAGATCTCGCGCAACACCTACGTCAACGTCATGGACCAGTACCGGCCCTGCTGGGAAGCGCAGAAGACACCGGCGATCAACCGCCGGATCACCCGCGAGGAATACGAGCAGGCCCTCGAGGCGGCAAGGCAGGCGGGGCTGCACAGGCTGGACGACCGGGTGCGGGCGAGATTGGCCAGGTTCTAGCGGACCTTTGACCGGGTGCGCATCCGGAGCGAAACGGACAATAGAAGGTATGAAGGTGAGAGGTTGAGAAGGTTGGATAAGCCGGAGACGTGGGTCATGCGCATCGTTTCTCCGACCTTCTTCCCTTCAAACCCTCTTACCCTCTGCACACAGGGGCCGTGCAAACAGGGAATCCCCGCAGCCGGACATGAAACAAGGATGGTGAGACCACATGCCGATTTTCGAGTATCGCTGCGAGAAGTGCAAAAAGACGTTTGAGACCCTCGTCTTCGGGAACCAGGAGGTGTCCTGCCCGACGTGCAAGGGCAAGAAGGTGAAGAAGCTCATGTCGGCCTTCAGCCACGCGAGCGACGGCAAGTTCACGAGCTCCGCGGGCCCGGGCTGCGGGTCCTGCAGCGCCACCAGCTGCGGCCCTTCCTGAGGGGGCTGATGTGACGGCCGACGGGTTCGGCCGACGAAACAACACCCGGGGGGCGGCGCGGGCGACGGCCTGAACCGCGAGCGGAGCAGCGGCAAGGATTCACGGCTGCCGGGGCCGATCGCCAGGCAGCGGAGGGGATGCGATGGAAGAGAAGAACGTTCTGCACACCTTCAAGCGCTCCCGGACGGACCGCTGGCTGGGCGGCATCTGCGGGGCCCTGGGCGCCGTGACCCCCCTGCCCTCGTGGGTCTGGCGGCTGATCTTCACGCTCAGCGTCATCCTCTACGGCACCGGGGTCCTGATCTACGTCCTGCTCTGGATCTTCGTGCCGCAGGAATCTGAAACGCCGGCTTGACGATGATGTCCGGCACCGAGATGCCCTCGGCAGGTGCCCGGCTGTCACAGAAGTCGAGAAGGTGAGAAGGTGTGAGGGTGAGAAAAGAAGGGGGCAACGTCTCCCGCTTCTTACTTCTTACATTCTTACCTTCTCACCCTCTTACCTTCTTCTTTCAGTCCCCCGCCGGCCCCTCGTCCCTCTGCCCGTCGAGGACCTCGCGGACCTTCCTCAGCATGTCCTCGAGCCGGTAGGGTTTCGCCATGAAGCCCGTGGCGCCCGCTTCCAGGATCCCCTGCACGGTCTGCGTCGCGGCGTAGCCGCTGGCGATGAGAACCTTCACCGACGGGTTCATCCGCAGCAGCTCCCGGAGGCACTTCTCGCCGCCCATCCCCGGCATCCCGAGATCGAGGATCACGAGATCGATCTCCCTGCCCCGCCTCGCATAGGTCTCGACGGCTTCCTCGCCGCTTCTTGCCATGAGCACCGTGTAGCCGAACTGCTCGAGGGTGTTCTGGCCGATGTCGAGGATGTCGGCTTCGTCATCGACGATGAGGATCGTCTCCGCCCCGCGGAAATCGGCCTTTTTGCGCGCCTCTCTCCCGGGGACCGCCCCCTGCCGCTCCTGCACCGGCAGGTAGATCCGGAAGGTCGTCCCCGCGGCCGGCCCGCTTTCGCAGAGGATGGCCCCATGGTGGCTCTGGACGATGCCGTAGACGATGGCCAGCCCCAGCCCGATCCCCGATCCCGCGCCCTTGGTCGTGTAGAAGGGCTCGAAGATCCGCTCCTGGGTGTCAGGGTCCATGCCGTGGCCCGTATCGGTGAAGGAGAGCTCCACGTAGGCCCCCGGCTTCAGGCCCGCGTGGTTGCGGCAGAAGGCCTCGTCGAGCCGGATGTTGCGGGTTGCGATGGTGATCTTGCCGCCCTCGGGCATGGCGTCCTTCGCGTTGATCCCGAGATTGAACAGGACGTGCTCGAGCTGCACCGCGTCGCCGTCGATGGAACGAAGGTCGGGGGCCAGCCGAAGCTCCGCCTCGATCGATTCGGGAATCGTCCGGGCCAGTGTCTTCTGGGCCTGGCGCACCACCTCGTTGAGATCGAGGGGCTCGAGCCGGCTCTCCTCCCGGCGGCTGAAGATCAGCAGCTGCTTCGTGAGCGCCGCCGCGCGCCGGACGGAGCGTTCGATCTGCAGCAGCCAGTCCTGTTCCGTGCGGTCCCGGTCGCCGCGCATCATGAGCAGCTGGATGTAGCCCGAGATGCCCTGCAGGTGGTTGTTGAAGTCGTGGGCGATGCCGCCGGCGAGCGTCCCGACGGCCTCCATCTTCTTGGCGTACTGCAGCTGCGATTCGAGCTGCATCTGTCTCGTCACGTCCCGCATGAGGCACAGCACCGCGGGGCGATCCTCCCAGGTGATGGGGACGGCGCGCACCTCGGCCCGGAATTCGCCTCCGCCCTTGCGCAGCGCCCCGAAAGCCAGCGTCCCCCGCAGGTTCTCCCCGTCGAGGATCCGGCGATACCGGCCGAGCACCCGTTCGCGATCCTCCGGCCGGATGAGGTCCGCGAGGGGCACGGCGTCCAGTTCCCGGGCCGTGTAGCCCACGAGGGCCGTCATGGACGGGTTGGGGAATCGCACGTGATCGTCCTGGGCGATGAAGATCCCGTCGAGAATCTTCTCCACGAGAAGACGGTACCGCTCCTCCGAGTCCTTCAGCGCCCGGGCGAGGGCGGCAAATTCTTTTTCCATCTCCTCGAGGTACCGGACGCGCTCGCGCAGCGCCGCGATCTCCTGGATGTACTGCTCCTTCTCGGGCCCCGTCACCGGCTCACTCCTCCCGTCCGTGCTTGCTGTCCCGGGCCGCCTGCTCCCGGATCCTGCGCCACTTCGCCAGGCGCTCCCGGATGACCTTCTCGTAGCCGCGGTCCGTCGGCTCGTAGTAGACCTGTCCCTGCAGGCTCTCCGGGAGATGGTCCTGGGGCACGAAGGCCTCCTCGTAGTCGTGGGCGTACTTGTAGCCCTTCGCGTAGCCGAGATCGCGCATGAGCCGCGTGGGCGCGTTGCGGATGTGCAGGGGCACCGGCAGGGTCCCCGTCCGGCCGATGACGGCCTTCACCTTCCCGTAGGCGCGGTAGACGGCGTTGCTCTTGGGTGCCGTGGCGAGATAGACCGCCGCCTGCGCGAGCGACAGTTCGCCCTCGGGCAGCCCGATGAAGTGGAAGGCCTGCATGGCCGCTATGGCCACCGTGAGGGCCATGGGGTCGGCGTTGCCGATGTCCTCGGAGGCGAAGCGGATCATGCGCCGCGCGATGTACAGGGGGTCCTCGCCCGCCTCGAGCATCCGCGCCAGCCAGTAGAGGGCCGCATCGGGGTCGCTGCCCCGCAGGCTCTTGTGCAGGGCCGAGATGAGGTTGTAGTGCTCCTCGCCGGCCTTGTCGTACTGCAGGGCCTTGCGCTGGAGGGCCGTCTCGGCCATGGCCAGGCTGACCCGCCGGTCCCCCTCGCCCCGGCCGGCCGTCAGCGAGGCCGCCGCCTCGAGGTTGTTCAGGGCCGATCGCGCATCCCCGTCGGCTGCGCGGATCATGTGATCGAGCGCCTCGGGCTCGATCTCGAGGGAGAGCCCGCCCAGGCCCCGCACGGGGTCCGCAAGCGCCCGCCGCAGGATCTCGGCCAGCTCCTCCTCGGTGAAGGGCCGCAGGACCATCACGCGCGTGCGGGACAGCAGCGGCGAGATGACCTCGAAGGAGGGGTTTTCGGTCGTTGCGCCGATCAGGGTGATTAGGCCGCTCTCCACGTGGGGCAGAAAGGCGTCCTGCTGGGCCTTGTTGAACCGGTGGATCTCGTCGACGAAGAGGATCGTCCGGCGGCCCGTCTTCTCGAGCTCCGCCCGGGCCTTGTCGATGACGGCCCGGATCTCCTTGACGCCGGAGAGAACCGCAGAAAAGGTGGTGAAGTGGGATTTCGTCTCGCCCGCGATGAGGCGGGCCAGGGTGGTCTTCCCGGAACCGGGCGGCCCCCAGAAGATCATGGAGAAGAGGCGGTCCTCCTCGATGGCCTTGCGCAGCAGCCCCCCCCGGTCCAGGATGTGGGACTGGCCCACGTATTCCTCCAGGGTCTCCGGCCGCATGCGGTCCGCCAGGGGGCGGGCGTTTCGCATGCGCTCGTCGAGGGAGTCCGCGCGTTCCAGGGGAATCTTTTGTCCGCCCTTGCTCACTTCCGCTCTTCCGCTCTTCGCAGGATCAGGCCTCGCGGCCGTCCGTCGGCATGCGGGCATGATGAACGGCCGCCCGCGGGCGCCGCCCGGGAAGGCCCCGCGGGCGGCGCAACAATAGCACGTCTTGCAACGAAACACAATCGCACCGGGTTCACGCGGCCGAATCGGCGACAAAAGAAATCCCCTTGCCCTCCCCAAGTGCAGAGACAGAAAAATCCCCCTCTTTGCCCCTGCAAAAACCTTTTCCGCAATCTTTCTCTCCCCTGTGCGGGAGAGAACAGCGGTGAGGGGGAATGTTCCCCCTTCTCCACTTCCTCCTCCCACCCAGGGAGGAGGACAGCGGAGAGGATTTTCTTGGGGAGGATGAAAGGGGGACTTTCGCCTTTTGCCTATCTTTCAATACACTTCGGGTGGCTCTCGATCGCCTTGAGGGCCCGCTGGATCTCCTCGTCGGGCAACTCGTAGGCCGAGAGCTTCCCGGAGAAGTAGGCTTCGTAGGAGGCGAGGTCGACGAGTCCGTGGCCGCTGTAGTTGAAGAGGATGATCTTCTCCTTGCCCTCTTCCTTGGCCCGCTTCGCCTCGTCCACCACGGCGGCGATGGCGTGCGTCGTCTCCGGGGCGGGGATGAACCCCTCGGTCCGGGCCCAGAGAACGCCCGCGTCGAAGGTGTCGAGCTGGTGGTAGGCACGGGCCTCGATGAGGTTCTCTTTCAGCATGTGGCTCACGATGGGGGCCATCCCGTGGTAGCGCAGCCCGCCCGCATGGATGGGTGCCGGGATGAAGTCGTGCCCCAGGGTGTGCATGGCCAGCAGGGGGGTCGTCTTGGCCACGTCGCCGAAGTCGTAGGCGAAGGGCCCTTTGGTCAGCGTGGGGCAGGACGTCGGCTCCGAGGCGATGACATGGACCTTCCTGCCGTGGATCTTGTCCTGGACGAAGGGAAGGCTCACCCCCGCGAAATTGCTCCCGCCGCCGGCGCAGCCGATGACCACGTCGGGGTACTTGCCGATCTTCTCGAACTGCCTCTTGGCCTCGAGGCCGATGATCGTCTGGTGCATGAGCACGTGATTGAGCACGCTCCCCAGGGAGTAGCGGGAGTCCTTGCCCGTGACGGCGTCCTCGATGGCCTCGCTGATGGCGATGCCGAGGCTGCCCGGGCAGTCGGGGTCCTGGGCGAGGATGTTGCGCCCCGCCTGGGTGCGGTCGCTGGGGCTGGGGATGCACTCCGCGCCCCAGGTCTGCATCATCATCCGCCGGTAGGGCTTCTGGTCGTAGCTGACCCGCACCATGTAGACGCGGCACTCCAGGTCGAACATCCGGCAGGCCATGGACAGCGCGCTGCCCCACTGGCC
>Ga0116143_10001619_pt1 | contig 26459 bp, 24 predicted proteins | sample AD_UKC034_MetaG_FD_89745 | JGI IMG/M metagenome (GOLD analysis project Ga0116143, IMG submission 89745) | Active sludge microbial communities of municipal wastewater-treating anaerobic digesters from USA - AD_UKC034_MetaG | ecosystem: Engineered > Bioreactor > Anaerobic > Digestate | place: USA...
CTTGAGCGTATAAAACAACGGATACATATATTCGGGATTGATCGCATAAAGACCCGACGCCACCAGAATAGGCAACGACCCGATAATCATCGCCGAGGACTTGGCTTCCGAAGACAAGGCCTGAACTTTCCGTTTCAAGCGGAAACGCGCACGGATCACCCGCGCAAGGTTCGTCAGGATTTCAGATAACGAGGACCCGGTCTGCTGCTGAATGGCAATCCCCGTGGCAAACATCTGCATCTCGGTAATCGGCATCCGCTCTGCGGCGTGAAGACAAGCATCAGCCATGGTAATTCCGATTTTCTGTTCGTCATAGACGCGGGCCATTTCCTCGCCCACCGGACCGGTAAACTCGCGCGACACCATTGAAATCGCCTCGCCCACCGGCATACCGGCTTTAAGCAAACGCACCATAGCCTCAAGTGCATCCGGAAAATCTTCCAGAAATTTTTTCTGCCGCCGCTTGATTTTGAATTTCAGAAACAATCGCGGCAATCCGAAAAAACCGACAAAAGCGCCCAGAACGACAATCACTTTGGACAAAGAAAGCGACAACAGCAATAACGTCACAATCGTGCCGCTCAGAATAGAGGCGATCCAGAAATTCTTGACCGGCACATTGGCAAATCCCGCCTGCTGTAACTTATCCTTGATTTCCGCGGATTTCTTGGATTTCGTGGCATTGCTATCCTGAAGTTTTTTGGCCAGATCCGCGCGGCGCTTATCACGGCTGTTCCGTTCCGCATCCTCGCCCGAAACCACCGCCTCACCGGCGATAATAGACAAAGCGCGTTTTTGCTGGTCCTTGCGGGTAGACATCATCAACGCCGCGATCATCCCGAGAATGACCGACACCACCAACGCCACCAGAAAGATTATAAGTGCAGAAGGCATAGTTTTCCTCTGTCAGTATTCTTTAACCGTAAGCCTCTTCCATCGCATCGAGAACCAGTTTCTCGACACCGAAGGCGCGGGCTTTATCCCAGAATTTCGGCCGCATTCCGGTCGATTTCAGTTGGGTAATCAGTTTTCCGTCCTCATCCTCGCCGATGATTTCAAGGATGAACAAATCCTGCATGGAGACGACTTCACCTTCCATCCCCGTAATCTCGGTCACATGGGTAACTTTACGCGACCCGTCGCGCAAACGCTGAACCTGAATAATGACGTTAACTGCCGAGGCAATCTGTTCGCGCACCGCGACGGTCGGAATATTGAGGTTCCCCATCGCGATCATGTTCTCCATACGGGACAATGCCTCACGCGGGTTATTGGCGTGAACCGTTCCCATCGACCCGTCGTGACCGGTGTTCATGGCCTGGAGCAAGTCAAATGCTTCGGGGCCACGAACCTCACCGACGATAATACGTTCGGGACGCATACGCAGACAGTTCTTGACCAGATCGCGCATCGTAACTTCCCCGACGCCTTCAAGGTTGGCGGGACGGGTTTCGAGACGCACGACGTGCGGCTGCTGCAATTGAAGTTCGCACGCATCTTCACAGGTAATCACGCGCTCGCCTTGCTCGATATAGCGAGTCAAACAGTTGAGCATCGTGGTTTTACCGGAACCCGTACCGCCGGAAATCAACGCATTCACGCGGCATCGCCCGATTGCCATGATCAGCTTGGCACAAGACGGCGTCATCGCTCCGAATTCCAACAATTTTTCAAGCGTGAGCTTGTCCTTGGCAAATTTACGAATGGTCATGCACGCGCCGTCAACGGCCAGCGGCGGAATAATGACGTTCACACGCGACCCATCTGGTAAACGCGCGTCGCATATTGGCGAAGATTCATCAACACGGCGGCCAATCGCGCCCACAATCCGCTGACAGATCGTCACCAGATGCTGGTTGTCGCGAAATTTGATATCGGTTTTCTGGATCTTACCCTTACGTTCGACATAAACCGTTTCCGGTCCGTTGATCATGATATCGGCGATACCGTCTTCGGCCAAAAGGGTTTCAAGCGGGCCATAGCCCAACATATCGTCGCCGCATTCCTTGGCGATCTGCCCCATTTCCATTGGCGTCAAGTCGAGATTCCGGAACCGTGCAATTTCCTCGACCGCGGTTTTAACTTCCTCGCGCGCAGCCTTGGCATCCATCCGCGCAAGAGCTTTCAGATCAATCCCGTCGCGAAGGTCGGCCCAAATCCGGTTACGCGCGCGTTGCAAACGAAGGGCCGTCATTGAATCCCCTTCACCGCCCGACGATGTCACATGAATTTCCTCAGCGACATCCTCGACAAATCCTTCATCAATCGACTTTTTGACAGACGACTCATCCGCTGCGACCTTGACCTCGGCAACAGGCTTATGAGCAGCTTGGGATGGCGGCGCAGCGGAAAGCTGGGGTGCAGGCGCAGGTGGTGGCGGCGGTGGCGGAGCAACCGGCTTCTTTACAGTATCTTGAGATGATCCTTTTTTACCAAACGCCATCTACAGCACATCCCTATTTCGATTTCATCTTGCCCAAAAAACCGCCAATCAGCGAGGGCTGCTTTCCATCCGCTTTCTCGGTCGGAGTTTCTCCGGACAATCTCAGTTTTTCGATCAAAAACTTGCGCACCTGAACCAGAACCTCTTTGGCATTGACCATGTCGGACAACGGCTTTCCTGAACTTTCAGCGGCCGCAAAAATTTTCGGATTCCAGTTCAAAACCATTTCAGGGGCAACCTTGAGTGCATTCACAATATCGGCATCGGAAACGTCAAACCCTTGCGTCGCACCTTTTTGATTGAGCGTCAAATGGATGCCCTGATCGACACCGCCGCGTAGCGTCTTGATTTCCTGCAACAAACCGCGCGCGGAACGAAGCGCCGGAAGCGTCGGTGCGGTAACAACCACAACATCGTTGGCCCGCACAATCACGGACCGCGCAATAGAAACAGGTGCTGCCGACAAATCAACAATCACCACCGGATAGGAAACCATCAGCTTGTTGATAATCGCTTCAAATTGTTCCGCCGAAATCATGTCGTCAAGAATAGCCTCGGCCCCCGTCGCCAGAACGGACAAATTCTCGGACACTTTGACAACCATACGCCGGAACGCGTCCTGATCGGAGGAAACGCACGCCCGCGCCGCTTCATGGAGTGTCGTCACCACATCGGTTCCCATTGCAACGCTGAGATAAGAACTTCCACCGGCGGCATCAAGAATGACGGTTTTCTCGTTAAGCTCGTTCGCCAAAACCATCGCCGAAGCCTGCGCCACCCACGATGTTCCGCATCCGCCCTTGGCCCCTACATAGGCAACCAGACGGCTTTCGGAAACGCCAAGTTTCTCGATCAGGATTTTGGCAATCAGATCACTAAGAATTTTTTTCTCGATGGGCCGCACCAGATAATCGCTAACACCCATATCAATCAACTTGCGATAGAGATAAACGTCATTGACCGGACCGACAACGACAGCCGCCGTATTCTCGGAACAACTATCGGCCAGAATTTCAAGACGGCTGGTAAAGCCTTCACCGATTTCAGGAGTCTCGACAATCACCAGATTGGGAGACATATGCCCTTTGTAAGTTTCAATCGCAGAGGCAACATCACCTTCGCGAATATCGAAAGTCACACGGGCAAAGCGCCAATCATTGCGAAGTTCCGCAACGGCATCGCGTATATCCTTGTCCAAAACGAACAAGGCCACTTGCGCAGTCGGCAATAAAATATTCGTAACGACGTCTTGTGTGTCGGACATAATTTAGACCTGATGTACCCTATGGAATTATAGTTTTTTCTAGGTTCCATTATAGGGTCGGAGTATAAATCGAAGGTTAATAAAACCCGCAAAAAACCTAGGAAAATCTAGTTTTTCGAGGCCGCTTCCCCTTCCAGCGGAGGATTGGATTTCTCGCTGTAATAACCGCGCATTTCAACCACATCCGCCTGACGGCGACCATTGGCATTTGAATCGAATCCAGGCTTGCCAAGCATATCTGAAGGACGGGAAACTTGCCTTGAAAGCAGCGTCTCGACCGTACAGCCATAACCGTAATCCGACATCCCGTCTCCCGTTTTCGGCGCAGGAATTGGGCTGTCATATCCTGGCATCATACCGCATCCGGTCGGGGAATGTGCCGTAAGCGCAGGAAATGTAAGAACAGTCGTCGAAACATTACCGGTTCCGGGAGCCGGAGTGGTGGTAATCTGGACATCTTTGACACCATTGCGATGCAAACCGTCCGTAATGCGCGCAGCCTCTGCCTTAGCGCGCGCCAGATTATTTTTGGACGATTTCGGATCGTAAGACACGGCTCCTGTCAATGTCCCGTTGCCGAAGCGATAATAATACACACCGATAGCATGCAACATTCCATCGTCGATTTTGCTGGTTTCAAGCGTATCGGTAAACTGGTCTTCATGAACTTCCAGACGGTTCTGGTTAACCCATGTCTCGGAATCAACCGAACAACCCGACAGCGCCGGAGCCAAAGCCAGAAGAGCCACCAAACAAACAGACAATTTCATCATCTAATCCTTTTCTAGTCCAACATGTAACCGAATGCCTGATCGCCATCCGGCATATCTTTAATTCGGTCGCCGTAGATTTTGCGCATATTGCGTGAAAATACTTTGGTCATCGGGCTGGTGACGATTGGCGGTAACAATTCTTCCTGTTCAACATCGACCACTTCGGCGGCCTGTTCCTGCGTGTAAAGCGGCTCGGTTTTACCCTTGTCGCCCGGAGCCATCGCGGCTGTCGGTGGTGGTGGAGGCAGTTTCATCGACTTGCTCTCGAACACGGGTTTGGCCTGCGTTGTATCGGCATAAGGCTGGACCAGGTAAGGGGTCACAATCACGACCAGTTCGGTTTCCTGACGCTCGAAACTTTTCGAAGAAATCAGATCGCCGATCACCGGAGTATCCTTGACACCCGGCAAACCGGACATCCCTTTGAGGTTTTCGGACTTCAGCAAACCGGCCATCATCAAAGAGCCGCCGGAATTGATCTCGACCGTGGTCGATGCGCGACGCACGTCAAGCCCTGGAATCTGGATATCGGAGAGCGTAATCCCCTTCCCTGGATCCAGCGAAGACACTTCGGTATTCATCTGCAAACTGATCCGGTCTTCAGAAAGCACAATCGGTTTGAAGTTGAGCGACACACCGAATTGCTTGTATTCGATCACAATATTGCCGTCGCGATCACGACCGATTGGGACTGGAAACTCGCCACCGGCAAGGAAGCCGGCCTGTTCGCCCGACACAGCGGTCAGGTTTGGTTCGGCCAGAACATTGGCGAGGTTGTCACGCTCAAGAGCATTCAGCAACAATTGGATATCCCCAAGACCATTAATCCCCGAATCGAAAATCAGGCTGCCGACACCGAACGGATCTTCGGTCAGACCGGTTTTGGTATTGACCCCGACACTCCCCATCAAACCGTTAGTGGCCGATGGAGGAAGACGCCCGAACAGCGAAGATCCGGCTTCATTCGGATCGTTAGCGCTGGTTTCAAGCCCGAATTCTTTCAAAACATCGCGTGACACTTCAAGAATGCGGACACGCAAAGTCACCTGTTGCTCGCCACGAACTTCCAGAAGGTTTTCAATTGCCTCGTCGATTTTCATGTCTTTGTTCTGGACTTCGCCGATATGTGCGGCCACAAGACGGGAAATTTTCTGGGCCACACTTGGCGTAGACACAACACCGGTCAGTGCAGCCTGATCGCCGATCATTCTGACCCGCACATCTTTTTCCTGCGGGAACAAATCAGCGATCATCGCCTCAATGGACTTGGTATCAATCGACACATGCAGGTCGATTTTACGTAGAACATTACCCTGAGCATCCAGCGCAATGATGTTGGTATCGCCCAAAGACACACCGACCACATACAGCTTGTTGCTCTGCAGGGCGGATACATCTGCAATTTTGGGGTCCGCAACCATGATATCGGCAACCGGACCGTTTACACTGATCACTTCGGCTTTACCGACGGTCAGCTTCATCATATCCGACGGCGCGGATTGAACAGGCATAGACAGTCCAGCAAAGACGGTAACCAGAAAAACAGCAATAAAAGACCAGAGCCTGATTCGTGAGGCCAATCTTGTGAATAAGCTTGTGGACAACATGTGCTTACGCTTTCTTTTCAGTGTATTAGTACGGTTTGCGGGGAACCCACATGAAACTCAGAAGGGAATCAGTGACGAACATTGACGTTTTCGACATTTTGTCCGTTATAGACTCGCACAATATTCGAACTTCCGCCAGAACTCTTTTTGATTTTACCTATTTCCTGAAGGACATCACTGACCTCAACATCGGTGGTAAAACTCTTCTCTTTGGGGTCAGTCACCTGATCGTCACCCAGTGCGCGCAGCACCAGCGACAAATCACCCATCTCGCTGGCCAGCGCCAAACGTTCGGCAGCCTTGGTATCGACTTCAAGCGTGACTGTACGACCAACCTTGGCCTTATTGGCATCCTCCTTGGACGCATTCTGGTCAATCGCCAAAACCTTGACATTTTCCAGAACGGTTTGGGTAGCATGACGACTGACTTTATCGGCCACTTCGTCCCGCGCATCGGCGGACACTTTAACCTGATAGGTCAGAATTACATCCACACGGTCACCGGGGGAAATAAACCCGCCCACCATGGATTCAGCAGAAACTTTGATCGCCATGGCGCGCATTCCGGGGTCCATCGCCGCAGCCAGAATATTTGTTTTACCGGCCGTTGTCAGGGAAGCCTGCAACAACGGCTCGCCACTTTCCATGTTCCGGCGCAAACGCCCTTTGGCGATATCGGTCACTTTTTTATTTTTCTCGCGCAGGACAGCACCTTGAAAAACCGATTCTTCCGGCCACTCCTGCCATTTGAAATTGGCCTCATTGACAGGGTCACCAGCCTTAAGGCTTCGCGTCGCAACGGCAAGCTCGACCATGCCCTCTTTTTTCGAACCAAAACTGGCCTGAACGATGATCGCCACCAACAGCGCCACCAGAAATCCGCCCCCCATAACGATCAAGATATTCTTATTCATGATACGATCCGTCTCGAAAAATTTTTAACAAACAAAACACACAAACCGAAAAAGAGTCGGCCACCCTTACACTTACGCGAGATCCCTTAATAAAATATCAACGTGTTTTTCAGAACATCTCGCTCCACTTTTCAGGACTGAGATATCCTTGAAATAAAAATGCCGCCAGCGCACCAATTGCCAAAGCAATTCCGTAAGGGACAGAAGGATGCCCCTCCTGCGCCTTGGCAATCCAGCTCCCCTCGGGAGGATTTTTGACAGGCTTCCATTTTTTGAGAACCAGCGACAACGCAGCGACAACACCGCCCGACATCGCCATATAAAACAGGAACGGAACCAAACCCGGCAAGCCAACCCACAGCGCAATGACCGTTGCGAATTTTGAATCTCCGGCGCCGAGTTGTTTGAGAGCAAACAGAAATCCGGAAAGCGCCAGAACAATTGCGGCAGCACTCAAATGGGAGGTCATTGAAAGAAACATCACGTCATTCTGCCCCGTAAGGAAAAGAACGCCATAAGCCACGACAAACGCGCCAAGGATCACCAGCGACACGATATTGGGAATACGGAACCCGCGAAAATCCGACCACGCCGCCATTCCGCACATCGCAAGGGTCACGAGAACCCCGAACAAATAAAAGACAAAACCAACCATTGAAATTTTTTCTGAAAGGAAATTGACGATACGCTTGAAATTGAAAAAGCCCACCCTTATGGGCGGGCTTCCGCAAATAGATAGGTAATGAAATGTCAGGCCGACGATTACGAAGGACCGTTTTCGAGCGTGTCGCCCATGGTCTCGAACTGACCGATCAGAACATCACCGAATGCATAGACGGCAGCAGCAATCGCGAGAGCGATACCGGCAGCGATCAGCGCATATTCAATCGCGGTCGCGCCGTCTTCTTGAGATTTATAGGATTGCAAAAGAGCAATAAGTTTAACCATGTTTTTTCTCCTTTTTGGTTTCCAGCAAGATCTTATGTAAAGCTCAACCCTTACCCTCTCAGAATAGAAAAAAAGCGTTAACGGGCAGTTAATGATATTTCAATTTACATATAAATTACAAATACTTAGCCAGTGCGCTGCAAAAACCGTGTGAAATCAACCCGCTAACAATTTTCCCAAAATTTGCCTAAAATTTTATAGAAAATATTTTCGCGAAAAATCACGAATCGCGAGAGCTCTTTTCGATGAGTAAATTGGAAAATTAAATTTTTTTTTTGAGAAACAAGCAAAAAACTCGGAAAAATAAACTAGTACGCCCCGACAAGCACGCTTCTGAGTGTTTTGATTTCTTCCAGCGCATGCCCGGTCCCGAGCGCCACACAAGTGAGCGGATCATCTGCAATCGTAATCGGTAATCCCGTCGCATGACGAAGCAAATGGTCAAGATTGGTGAGAAGCGCCCCGCCACCCGTCAACACGATACCGCGTTCGGCAATATCGGAAGCCAGTTCCGGTGGCGTATTTTCAAGCGCAACTTTCACACCTTCGACAATCTGGCTGATCGGTTCGATCAACGCTTCGGAAATCTGGCGCTCGGTCACCACAACTTCCTTCGGAACACCGTTGACCAGATCGCGGCCCTTGATCTGCATCGTGCGGCCCGGCCCTTCGGCAGGAGGCAACGCAGAGCCGATTTCTTTTTTGATGCGCTCGGCCGTTGTCTCCCCGATCAACAAATTATGCACGCGGCGAATATAGTTGATGATCGCATCATCCATTTTATCGCCAGCACAGCGCACCGACTTCGCGTAAACAATCCCCCCCAGAGAGATCACGGCAACTTCCGAAGTTCCGCCGCCGATATCAACCACCATCGACCCCGACGCTTCTGTGACAGGAAGCCCCGCACCGATTGCAGCCGCCATCGGCTCCTCGATCAGATGCACTTCCGAAGCTCCTGCCGATTCGGCGGATTCGACAATCGCGCGTTGCTCGACGGTCGTGGACCCTGCCGGAACGCAAATCACCATCTTGGGCGACACGAATGTGCGGCGGTTATGAACCTTGCGAATAAAATGTTTGATCATCGCCTCGGTCACTTCGAAATCGGCAATCACGCCGTCACGCAGTGGACGAATCGCCTGAATGTTCCCTGGCGTACGGCCTAACATCTGCTTGGCTTCGATTCCGACAGCACGGACGGATTTACGTCCGCCTTCGGTTGAAATGGCCACAACGGAAGGTTCATTGAGAACGATTCCGCGGTCGCGGACATACACCAGAGTGTTGGCCGTACCGAGATCAATCGCCATATCGGCGGAGAGCATACTGAAGAGTCGAGCGAACATGTCGAAATCCTGCCACCATAGGCACTAAGGGCGATAACAAACTTCCCGCCTCTATCTTGAAGTGCGGGAAGCGACAAAGCTTTATAAGATGTACACTAAACTCGGGTCCGCTGGCAACAGGCCAGATCGGAGAAACCTGAACCGGAATTAGCCCTGACGAGCCTTCATACGAGGGTTTTTCTTGTTAATGACATAGACGCGTCCTTTGCGGCGAACAACGCGGCAGTTACGGTCGCGGGTTTTGAGTGTTTTGAGTGAATTGACGACTTTCATCGCTAAAATCCTTAACTTAAATATTCTTATTCCTTAGGAAGCCGGACACTACAAGTTTGAACGCCCGCCTGTCAAGGAGATAAAACCGATTTTTCCCGATTTTTTAGGCTTTCCTCACAAATCCCGATGGTGTTAACTCTTCCCTAAGGCCTTTCAGGCAGACTTATGAACGTGGTCACGATCTCAAAATTCGGATTTTCTCAATGAATACAACAACTTCACCAGAAAACATCCCGCCGGAGCAAATCCCTGCCCCCCAACTGGCCAAAGAATTCCAGCATGCCATGCTGGACCACCAATTGTCCTTGAATTACCAGCCGATTGTTCACCTGAAAACGGGTCTCGTTGCGGGGTTTGAAACGCTGATGCGCTGGCACCACCCTGACCGCGGGATGATTTCCCCGGGTATTTTCATTCCGGTGGCCGAACAGACTGGCCTGATCGTCGAGGCCAGTAAATGGGCCTTGAAAGAGGCGATTCGTGCGCTGAAACGTCTGGAAAGCCACGTCGGCCACAACGAACATATTTATATGAGCGTGAATTTCAGCCCCAGCGATCTGGCGGATGAAAGCTTCCTCGATGAAATGTATAACGTGATTAGCGCAAGCGACGTGCGTCCGGCCCAGGTTCAACTTGAAATCACCGGTGACCTACTGAAAAACCAGCGCGAAAATTCAAAAACGATTCTGGGCCTGTGCCGCAAAACAGGCCTGAAAATCGCCATCGACGACTATGGTCTGGGCGATCCAGCAGATTTCTTCAAATACATGGATGATTTCCCAATCAGCACCGTCAAGATCGACCATCTTGTTGTGAAAGACATGCTGAAAGTCGAAGGAGCTCTGGCCTTAATTACCGACATTATTGGCCGCGCCAAGGAACGGAACATAGACATTATTGCCGAAGGGGTGGAACACAAAGAAGAAGCCCTGAAACTCCGCGAACTGGGCTGCCGCTACGGTCAGGGCTATTATTTCACCAAACCTCTGCCGGAACGCGAACTGACCACCCTCCTCCTGCAAATCAGCGCCTTCAGCGACCGCCTGAAATAACCGAATTTCCGTTATCCTCACTCTTCCTGTCATCCCCGCCCCCCTGTCATCCCCGCGCAGGCGGGAATCCAGTCATAATATGCGCGGCTGAAAGCCGCACAGCTCTGAAACCCTACCCTGTTGATAAAGCACGATTAAAGCCTTTTCAAATCGATTGGAATAAGGCACTCTGCCCGTCTCAGAAAAGAAACCTGAAATGAGGACAAGATGGCTATAAAGATCGCCGTATTGAAAGAAACTGCTGAATTCGAAGCGCGTGTCGCCGCGACCCCCGAAATGGTCAAAAAATATTTGGGCAAAGGCTTCTCCGTAACCATTGTGAGCGGAGCGGGAACTGCCGCGTCCTACCCCGACGCCGATTATGAATCGGCTGGCGCAACTTTAGCGTCCGACAATAACAAAGCAGCAAAAGACGCCGACATCATTCTCTGCGTCCAGTCTCCTGTGTCACTTCCCGACATGAAAAAAGACGCGCTGCTGATCGGCCTTCTTGCTCCCTACGGCGATAAAGCCCGTCTTGAAAATTACGCCAAAGAAAACGTGACGGCGATTGCGATGGAACTCGTGCCCCGTATCACGCGTGCACAAGCGATGGATGTGCTCTCCTCGCAATCGAACTTGGCCGGATACAAAGCCGTGCTCGACGCCGCCGCCACTTACACCAAAGCCTTCCCGATGATGATGACCGCCGCCGGAACGGTTCCGCCCGCACGCGTCTTCGTGATGGGCGCAGGCGTCGCGGGACTTCAGGCCATCGCCACCGCCAAACGTCTGGGCGCGATTGTCTCGGCCACCGACGTTCGCCCCGCCGCGAAAGAACAGGTGCAATCCTTGGGTGCTTCCTTCGTGATGGTTGAGAGCGACGAAGTCAAACAGGCCGAAACCGCGGGCGGCTACGCCAAGGAAATGTCCGACGACTTCAAACAAAAACAAGCGAAGCTCGTCGCCGAAACATTGGTGAAACAAGATATTGTCATCACCACCGCACTGATCCCCGGACGCCCCGCGCCGAAACTCATCACCGAAGAAATGGTTCGCTCCATGAAACCCGGCTCGGTCATTGTTGACCTTGCGGTTGAAATGGGCGGCAACTGCGCCCTGTCGAAGGCGGGCGAAATCGTCGAAGTGAACGGCGTCAAAATCATGGGCCTGCGTAACATTCCGTCACGGATTGCAACGGACGCCTCGGCCCTATATGCGCGCAATCTTCTGAACCTCATCGGCATTCTGATGAACAAAGAAGGCGCAATCGAACTCAACATGGAAGACGACATTGTTAAATCCACCGTTCTGACCAAAGACGGCCAGATCATCCACCCCAATTTCCAATAGAGACTAAAGAGGTTTCAAAATGGCAGATCCACAAAGCACCATCGCCAATCAGGCTCATCAAATGTCGAGCATGGCCCAGCAACTCTCGGCACAGGCCGACCGTCTGGCCAACGACGTGACGTCCTTCAGCTTCGCCACCGGACATGGCGGCGACTTCCTGACCATGGGCCTGACGATTTTCGTTCTCGCCTGCTTCGTCGGCTACTACGTCGTCTGGCGCGTGACCCCTGCTCTCCACTCGCCGCTCATGGCGATTACCAACGCAATCTCGTCGGTGATTATCGTCGGCGCCCTGATTGCCGCAGGTCCGCAAGACACCAGCTTCTCGAAGATCATGGGCTTCCTCGCCGTGGTACTGGTATCGATCAACATCTTCGGCGGCTTTATCGTGACCCGCCGCATGCTCGCGATGTTCAAGAAAAAAGCTTAAAAGAAGAAAGACAAAAAAATGACCGAATTTGCACCGCTTCTTTATCTCGCCTCCTCTGTGCTGTTTATCTTGGCCCTGCGCGGATTGTCCCACCCCGAAAGCGCCCGTCAGGGATTGAATTTCGGCATGATCGGCATGGGTCTGGCCGTGGCCACCACGCTCGCCACGCCCGCCGTTCAATCTTACGGACTGATTATCGCGGGTATCATCGTCGGTGGAACCATCGGCGCAGTCACCGCCGTGAAAATCCAGATGACGGCCCTCCCCCAATTGGTTGCGGCCTTCCACTCGCTCGTGGGCCTCGCGGCCGTATGCGTGGCCGTGGCCGCGTTCCACAATCCCGAAGCCTACGGCATCGGCACGCTGGGCGACATTCATATGTCGTCTCTCATCGAAATGTCGCTGGGTGTCGCAATCGGGGCCATCACCTTTACGGGGTCCATCATCGCATGGGGCAAGCTTCAGGGCGTGATCTCTGGTAAGCCCGTCACCTTTGCCGGACAACATATGTTCAACGCCGCATTAGGTCTTGGCCTGATCGCTCTAATCGTCCTGCTCTGCATCACCGGAAGCGTCTCGGTCTTCTGGACAATCATCTTCCTCTCTCTGGCACTCGGCGTGTTGCTCATCATTCCGATTGGCGGCGCGGATATGCCGGTGATCGTCTCAATGCTCAACTCCTATTCCGGTTGGGCCGCGGCAGGTATCGGCTTCACGCTTCAAAACCCGCTTCTGATTATCACGGGTGCATTGGTCGGGGCGTCGGGCGCAATCCTTTCTTATATCATGTGCAAGGGCATGAACCGCTCCTTCCTCAACGTGATCTTAGGGGGCTTCGGCGCCGAAGGCTCGTCAAGCGCCGCTGGAGCAGACTACTCAGACAAAGCCGCAAAGATCGGTTCCGCCGAAGACGCAGCTTTCATCATGAAAAACGCCGCCAAAGTTATCATCGTCCCCGGTTACGGGATGGCGGTGGCACAGGCCCAACACGTCCTGCGCGAAATGGCGGACACGCTCAAATCCCACGGCGTCGAAGTCAAATACGCGATCCACCCTGTCGCGGGCCGTATGCCCGGCCACATGAACGTGCTCTTGGCCGAAGCCAACGTCCCGTATGATGAAGTGTTTGAACTTGAGGACATCAACCGCGACTTCGCTCAAGCCGACGTGGCCTATGTGATCGGTGCGAACGACATCACCAACCCCGCCGCCCGTAACGACTCGTCATCGCCGATTTACGGCATGCCGGTCTTGGACGTTGAACGCGCGAAAACGGTTCTGTTTGTGAAACGCTCGATGGGCTCTGGTTATGCCGGTGTCGATAACCCGCTTTTCTTTGCGGACAATACGCTGATGCTCTTGGGCGACGCCAAGAAAATGACCGAAGAAATCGTCAAGGCGATGGAAGCTTAAATACTGGCATACTTCCCCCGTTAAGGCGGCCCCGACGGGGGCCGCTTTCGCATAAAGGCCTCAAGATAAACCCTAATCAAAAAACTTGCTATTATTTTCATAATCATGCAATAATCTCGCATTATGGGAAGAATTCTATTCTACACAGATGGCTGCGCGAAACCGGATGGATCATCCGGACTGGGCTGCGTTATATATTTTGAAGAGGCGGCAAAGATCCAGCTTTACTCCCGTCCGCTGTCCCTTGACGGCGACTATGGCAGACGCGCACTGAATGCCGAGAAAGAGGCCGTCCGCTTCGGAGGGTATCTGGCCGCTCACCTCCCCAAAACGGGTCAGATTGAACTTTCAGAATCCAGTGTGATATTATTCAGCGATTGTATCCGCGTCGTGGGAGATTTGGTCAAAAGGCATCTGAAGGAAAACTCCGGAAACGCACGCCCCGCCAAAAACAACAATGACTCGCTTGTCGGCCATTTTTCCGGCATCGAGCACCGCAAAAGAACCAGAGAGTTCATGCCCTTGGCGGACGCACTCTCGAACATGGCATCACGTGGGATGGAAATCCGCACAGGCGCAATGGATTTCAAAGGCTACGATATCCGCAGCTACCTGCAAAACATCATCACCTGAAATTTTTCAAGGTAAGGGAGACTTAAACAACTCGCTTTTATCGCTCGCTGGATGCTCTCTGTTGTTTTCTTCGAGATTATTAAGAGCACTCTTCGCCTCACGAAGAATTTTTGCAGCCCCCAAAGTCCGTGAAAGACCGCTCATATGCCATGTATCGCGGATAAAATACTCTTTTGCAGCGCTGGCTCCGGAAAGAACGGCCACAGCTCCGAAAACAACTTTCAACGTATCTGATGGAACCATATAGGAAGCCGCGGCAGAAAAACTCGAAAGTGCCATACGTCCTCTAGGCAAAGCATCACAGCGCACATAGCGCCAGTACCGCTTGGCATCTTCCAATCGCGCTTTCGCTCGATAAAGCTCTTCCGACATCACACACCTCGACAAACAGATTTTTATTTTTTGATTAATAGAAAAAGGGATAGCTCAAAGAGCCATCCCCCGTCAAACTTTATGTTAAAAAATCGACGGCCTAGCCGACGATTTCGGTCCCACTAAAGAAGTAAGCAATCTCAATTGCGGCATTTTCAGCGCTATCCGACCCGTGAACCGAGTTGGCTTCGATGCTCTCTGCGAAATCCTTGCGGATCGTACCGGCAGCAGCGTCAGCAGGATTGGTGGCCCCCATGATCTCGCGGTTTTTGGCCACGGCGTTTTCGCCTTCCAGAACCTGAACGACAACCGGACCGGAAATCATAAAGCTGACCAGATCGTTATAGAATGGACGGGCCGCATGAACTTCATAGAATTTCTTGGCTTGGGTTTCGGTCATCTGGATGCGTTTCTGGGCGACGATGCGCAAGCCGTTTTCTTCAAAACGGGCGTTGATAGCACCGGTCAGGTTACGACGGGTCGCATCGGGTTTGATGATCGAAAAAGTACGTTGCGTGGTCATAGATAAAATCTCTCTTTAAATCGTTTGAAACTGCCCCGCTTATAAGGAGTCCCCCTCGAAAAGACAAGCCCAATTCCCGCTCCCGCACAAGCTATGCGTTTTACGCACAGCTTGTAATTAAATTACACATAATCTGCTTGACTTGAGCAAAAAACGGCGCAAAATCTAAAGGTTAAGTTTGAAAAAACATTGACGAATTCAAGAAACAACGCGTACAATTTCTATAATAAAGAGAAAAGATTAAATCAGGGAAAAATTCAAGAAAGTGACTAACTCCAAGAAAATTTCCGAAACGACAGCCAAATTCGACCGCGCTGCTCTGGCGCCACCCGAGGGTGTTCCATGGGAATGGAACTGGGATACCGATACACAACCAACAATTAAAGCCACGGACGGATACCGCGATTCGGGCCGCAGGCTTCGTGTCGAAATGTTGCGGGATGCGGAAAAACTTCTGTTATTGGTTCCCACCGCACGCCTGAAGGATGACCAGGGAAGAGAATACAGACTCGAAGACTTGCCCGCCCTGATTGAAGAGCTTGAAGCAAACCCTGATGATATTCGTTTCCTGAAAGGAAGAAAATCTTCTGAACGCAAACTTCTGGACCACAACATTAATCAGAACCCCGCGCGAATTTGTGACTACATTCGGTGCCAGATTTTGATCAGCACCCCACAAGAGGCTGCCATTTTAAGAAACGCCCTTCTTGCCGATGATCCCCCAACAGGAATTATGGTGAAGGCACACAAAGACCAGTTTCGTCGCCCTTGTCCCGAGGGTGGTCACCGCGCCTTGAAAATGCACTGGCTGGTTCAAAACGGTGAAGAGGCTATGTTGGCTGAAGTACAGATCGGCCACAAAGAAATGGAAATGGCCACTGGCCCCAAACAAGTGCGCGATCTCGAACGCCACCTAAAAACAAGCGCCCATAAAATCGGAAAAACTGCCGGAGCGCTATCCAACCACATGAACATTCTTGCCGGACTTTGTACAACTCTTGCACCCGCACTGGAGTCCTTAAGACGCGCTATGAATTACGACATTGCAAAACGGGGTGGTTTCAACACCATGCTTGATTCCGATATTAATCCCGATCTGGAATACAAAAAAGCAATGGATCATTACTCTAAAACCCACGCACGTGAAAAAGAACTGCACGCATCCTACATCGGGAAATGGCGACTTCCCCAAACCGGAGCCGAAGAAGCCCCTCACCTTCACTAAACAAAAAACGCCGGAATATTCCGGCGTTTTATTTTTGCATAGCAAGCAGGACCATCCTCTCCTATAAATAGGACATGACGACTAACACCATACTCCCCTTTGCCCTTGAACTCGCCGACGCTGCCGGAGAGATTGCGCGCAAGTATTTCGGCACTCCGCTCGATATTGAATGCAAAAGTGATGATACACCCGTCACTCGCGCCGATAAGGAAATAGAAAAAACTCTGCGCACCATCATCGAAACGGAACGCCCCGACGACGGTATCTTGGGCGAAGAATTCGGGACAAAAGAAACCAAAAACGGCCTGACATGGGTTATCGACCCGATCGACGGTACGAAATCATTCACCATTGGCCGCCCGACCTTCGGCACACTGATCGGCCTATGCCGGGATGAGACTCCAATTCTCGGCATCATCGACCAACCCATCCTGAACCAACGCTGGGTCGGACAACAAAGACAACCGACACTCTATAACGGTAAACCTGTCACCTGCTGCCCCTGCCCCGAATTGAAACAGGCGATCTTTGGCACTGGCTCACCCTCGCAAATCTCTGATAGTGACAAAAACCGTTTCACCCGTATCGAACAGGCCACACGTTATCCGGTCTTTCAAGGCGATTGTTATTTCTACGGATTGATGGCAAACGGATTTATCGATGTGATCGTCGAAGACCAACTGGGCATCTATGATTTTATTGCCCTTGTTCCGATTATCGAAGGCGCAGGCGGAAAAATCACCGACTGGCAAGGCCACCCCAAAACACTGCACGGCGACCCAACGCTTCTCGCCTGCGGCGATCCTGCGCTTCATTCAAAAATGCTGGATTTGCTCTGATTAACGGCCCATAGCCATCGCGACAAGATTGGAACTGATCGCACTAGCCACTTGGATGCCGTCTGCCTTGTCGAGCGATGCCACCATATCGAGCGACGGCGAGTCTTGGCCCATACGCATCCGGTAGATCCAGTAATTGACCATCACCCGCTCGACAAAGGCGCGGGTTTCGCCCGACGGGATGCTTTCGATAAACAACAACGGATCGTCCATGTTATTCAGTTTTTTCTTCCACTTGGCCAGATTGCCCGGACCGGCATTATAAGCAACTGCCAGCTTGAACAGATCGTTGTTAACTGACGGATCACGGAGCAATTGCCCGACATATTTCTGACCAATTTCGATATTGGTTTTGGGATCGGTGAGCGCAATCTCTTCACTGCCAGCGACAAATTTGGCAGTGGATGGTAAAAGCTGCATCAAACCTGTGGCCCCCAGATGGCTGGTCGCATGGGGATTGAAACGCGACTCTTGGCGGATCAGTGCATGAACGATGGCCTTGTCCACCTTGTAACCCGAATGCGGCTCCCACGGGCTTTCAGGATAAAGGGCCAGATCATAGAAACGGCCCTCGGAATTTTTGGTTTTGCGCGCCAGATACAGCACCAGCGACGGAACCTTCTTCTGGATCATATAAGCCAGCAGAACTTCGCGCTTGTCATTGGTGGAAAGCCATCCCGATTTTGCCAAAGCGGTAATGGCCCCCGACACGCGCCCGCCCTTGGCCAGACGCAAAGCATCCTGAATGGCGGGAGATTTATCGAGAGCGTCCCTATCGGAAAAACCGAGATCCGGTTGATCCCAGTTAAACTCATAGCCGCGCCCTAGTGCCTTAAGTGCCACCAGACCGTAGAACGTGCGCGGATAGGCGGCAGCTTTTTCATGCCAGTGATGAACCTCTTCAAACCGTCCGGCTTTAAAAGAGGCGCGGGCAGCCCAGAACGAAGCACCGGACACCAGCCACGCCGACGACACCTTGGACCGTGCGGTCAAAGCAAACATATCGGCGGAACGTCCATAATCGCCCTGACGCCAAGCCGCCTGTCCGGCAACCCAGCCCGCCAGAGGTACAGATTTTCCGGAACGCTTGACAACTTCTTCAGCCACCTGCGCGGCACGGTCGATTTTACCTTCGATCAGATAGGACTGGGCGATCTGGGCCTTGATACGGTCGAATTCGGAATTTTTGAGTTTTTGGGCCACCGGATCTTTTGCCAGAAGCTTGAGGGCATAGGTTGGGCGGCCTTGGCGCAATTGAGCGCGCACCGCCTTGGTGACCAGATGATAGCCGCCAGACAGACTGGCCTCTGCCGGAAGCTCCTCCGGCAGGGTAATCTCGGTTTCGGAAGTGGACGGTTCTGTGGCTGCCTGTAATGACCTCTCCGCATTATCCTTGCGGATCAGGTCCGGTTTCTTGAGAGGGAGGACAATATCTCCCACCGTCGTCGAACCGACATTTGCAGCTCCACACACCACACCGCTCAAGAGACATACGACAGCCAAAACAGCAGGTCGCATGCCACGTGTTCTTTCGTCGTTGTGCATAGCGGGCAGAGATTTATCAGCCCTCCAAATCTTTGTCCAGAAAAAAACAAGAGACGACAAATGCTAAACGGTCGCACCAACAGCTAACCCGCTGAAATTCAAAATGAAAAAGGAAAGATTGAAATAGGTAAATTTGTGAATATTAATACTTTACATGACCGTGCGGCATAAATATTTATAAGAATGTGGAAACGCACCAGAACGATTCACAGAGCTTTTCAGACAACTACACATTACTTAAAAACAGAGTAATGAATACTTGAGAAGCGCAGAAACCATAGTCAAGACTATTACAAGATGCGACATTATGTATATTGACACGGGCATAACATTACATATATACCATCCACACAACAACTTGCGGAACGATGATGGAGAAAAAATTGTCCCGATTAGAAAATATACCACCCAGCCTGCTGGAAGACGTTCCGTGTACGATAGAAGGTGATTATCTGGACGAGAATTTGGACAGAGAGCCGGAAATTAAGGCAACAAGAGCCAAGAAATCCAGAGTCCGCCTTAACGGCCTGACACTGATGGGGGCAGGAACCATGAGCACATGGACAGGACCGTTCTTTTTCTACGAAACATGGCAGAAGACAACGGCGGAATCGGCAACGTCAACCAACGGAACACTCGGTAATCTATATGCCACAGCCAGTAAAGCCTGCAACCAGAACGGTTCTGCACAAACCCTTTGCGTTCCGAAACATATGATCGACACCGCAAACACCCAGCATTACAGCAACGCCGCGTCTATCGTGGCGGGTGGAACCGCAACCATTCTGGCCGGTTTTCTTGTCACTCTAGCCTTCAGGAAGGCAGGTAAACTTTTAGAGGAAACCAAACGCCTCGAAAAGGAAGAGAAAAAACTCCGCGACGAACGTGATATCATCCGTTACACAGCGAAAGTACTGGCTGACAACAAACAGCGCATCATCACTTTTACGCTCTGAGAGCAAAAGGGAACGTCATTTAAAAGGCTGCGCTCTTTTTCTGAAAATCCTGCAGATCGTCCCAGACCTCCCGCTTCTTGGCAGGAGATTTGATCAGGAACGAAGGCGGATAAGTCACCAGACACGGAATCCCTTGATACTCGAACCACTGGCCGCGCAGTTTGGTCATTGTTTCCGAGCGACCGAGCAACGCTTTGGCAGGCAACGCCCCGAAAAACAGCAGGAACTGCGGCTTCACCAGCGCAATATGCTTCTTAAGAAACGGCAACGATAAATCAATTTCAGCAGCAGTCGGCGAACGCCCGCCCGGAGGCCGCCAATTCAACACATGAGTCAGATAGACGGATTCTCCACGATTTAACCCGATGGCCCCCATCATCTTGTCGAGAAGCTGCCCCGCCTCACCAGCCGGAGAAAAAGCGACGCCCGATTTATCGTCATCAGCATCCGGCACTTCGCCGACAATCATAACCTTTGCGTTCGGGTTGCCATCAGCAAACACCGAATGGGTGGCCGTCTTGCGAATGGCAAGCCCATCGAATTCCGCAATCGCCTTCTTCAACTCTTCCAGATTTTGCGCGGCCGCTGCCAGATCGCTGGCCGGAGACATTGCCTCCGCCGCGCCCAGCATCTCGCGGGGGGCATTTTTGGGTTTGTCTTGGGATAAAACAGGAACTACCGCAACCGCTGGCGTCAAGCGGTCTTGTGCAAAATTCTCCATCGGCTCATCCCAGCCGATCTCCGTATAAAATTGCAGGGCCGAAGCCATGTCCTGTGCGGAAAGTGTTGAATTCATATATATCCCTCTCTACCTCCCCCCCTGTCATCCCCGACAGAGGAGGCACCAGCCGACTGCCGATCGGGGATCCAGAATAAGATATGCAGCGCTTTACGCCACCTGCTTTTCTGACAGGAGCCCCTTATTCTCAGCTTTAATAGGTTTCCCAACCACAAAACTTACTTTATATATAGAGTGTAAGACCACGCAACCACTTCGCATAACAAGTCCACACGAAATACAATGACCCAAGCTACGACACACACTGATCGAGATTCTATGACCTACGACGTGGTCATCGTCGGCGGTGGCCCCGCTGGCCTTTCCTGCGCCATTCACCTGAAGCAGATCAACCCCGAGATCACGGTCTGCATTCTGGAAAAGGGTTCGGAAATCGGCGCGCATCTCCTCTCCGGCGCGGTCTTCGAACCCCGTTCGCTGGATGAACTAATCCCGAACTGGAAAGATCTGGGTGCACCCCTCACCTGCCCCGCGACCACCGATGACTTTCTCTTCCTCACCGAAAAAGGAACGATCAAACTCCCCACCCCGCCGCAAATGCACAACACTGGAAATTACATCATCTCGCTCGGCGCCTTGGGCAAATGGCTGGCGGGTCAGGCCGAAGGTCTGGGCGTTGAAATTTACCCGGGCTTCGCCGCTACCGAAATTCTCTATAATGATGACGGCTCGGTAAAGGGCGTCGCCACAGGTTATATGTGCATAAATAAAGAGGGCGAGAAAACCGCCGCCTTCCAACCCGGTATGGAACTCCACGCCAAACATACGGTGCTGGCCGAAGGTTGCCACGGCTCGCTCACCAAACAAATCATCAAACAATTTAATCTGCGAGAAAACGCCGACCCGCAAACCTATGGCCTCGGCGTCAAAGAAATCTGGGAGGTTAAGCCCGAAAACCACAAACAAGGCCACGTCGTCCACACGTTGGGCTGGCCGCTTGATTGCAAAACCTATGGCGGCTCGTGGCTCTATCACATGGAAGGAAATCTGGTCTCCATCGGTTACGTCGTGGGCCTCGACTACACCAACCCGTACCTCTCGCCATTCGAGGAAATGCAGAGACACAAAACCCACCCTTACTTTGCAAAACTTCTCGCAGGCGGCAAACGCATTTCCTACGGCGCACGCGCACTGGTCGAAGGCGGGTTCCAGTCCCTCCCCAAACTCACCTTCCCCGGCGGCTTGCTGGTAGGGGACACCGCCGGATTTTTAAACGTCGCGAAAATCAAGGGCAACCACACTGCGATCAAATCGGGCATGTTGGCAGCCGTTGCTATTGCCTCCCAACTCAATGACAAAGAATGCACCAGCTACACCGATCTCTATAAGAAAAGCTGGCTCCATAAAGAGCTTTATAAAGTCCGCAACATCCGCGCAGGCTTCCATCGCGGTCGTATTTGCGGCCTGATCCATGCAGCCTTCCAGACCATCGGCGGCTGGATGATCCCCTACACCCTTAAAAACCACGCCGACCACGCGGGCCTCAAAAAAGCCAAAGACAGCACACCGATCAATTACCCCAAACCCGATGGCGTCCTGACCTTTGACCGTCTGTCCTCGGTCTTTCTTTCGAACATCAATCACGAAGAAGATCAACCCTGTCACCTGAAACTCCGCGACAAGTCCATCCCGATAAGTGTCAACCTTCCCGAATGGGCTGAACCCGCGCAGCGTTACTGCCCCGCCGGAGTTTACGAAATTGTCGAGGAAAACGGCCGGAAGTCTTTCCGCATCAACGCTCAGAACTGCGTCCACTGCAAAACCTGCGACATCAAGGATCCGTCCCAGAATATCGACTGGACCACGCCCCAAGGTGGCGGCGGCCCGAATTATACAGGGATGTAGGACACTTTCGGCTGGACGCTGGGCCTTTGCCCCCTATATGATTGAAACAGACACAAAAAACGGACTTCGCGCATGAAACAAACTCTTCGCTCCCTGTTGCTTCTCACCACCGCCCTGACTTTGGTGGCCTGCGACGACACTGCGCAAACCCCGCAAAGCGAAGAAACCTCGGGGCAAAATAACGAGAGTCCGCTTGTCGGCTTTTACGCTCCGGTCCAGATGCCTGTTATCAAGACCGTATCGGGCAGTTACCTCGCCGGACAACACGCCCAGTCCAGACATGACTGGTCGAAAGCCAGTGATTATTTCGGCGATATTCTGAATAAGACACCAAACAACGCCGATATCGAGCGCCGCGTGATGGCGCTCTCTTTAGGGTCTGGAAATTTCGAGAGCGCCGTCTCTATGGCGGGTAAACTTGTCGAGAAGGACAAAGGAGAATCTCTGGCCGCTCTCATTGTCGCACTGGATGATTTCAAGAACGCACGATACGACGCTGCCCGCACCCGTACTGACACGATCAAAGCCGATGGGCTAAGCTTGGCGATTGTCCCGCTTCTGGGGGCATGGATTGACGGCGCCGAAGGAAAATTCAAACCCGAGACTCTGAAAGATTCTCCGTCTTTCCTTTATCAGGCTATTCTGATTGCCGACTTCGCGGGCGATAAGGCCGCGATCCAGAAATTGGCCAAATCCTATAACTTCACCCACACGCCGACGCCGATTGCCGCGCTCGAAGATATTGCCGACGTCTTTGCCAAATATGGAGAAAAAGACGAAGCCAAAGAAATCTACATTGCGCTTCGCAACGCGCTGCAGGACCAGACCGAAGACCTCACCAAAAAGATTGAATCTCTCTCCGCCGGAAGATTGCCGGAAACGCGGCAAGTAACCCCACAACAGGGATTGGCGCGCGCGCTTCTTGACACCGCCCGTCTGCTCTCGAACGGGTATGAAGATTCAGGCCTGCTGTTTGCGCAAATGTCCTACTTCCTCGACCCGAACGAATCCGGCGCGCTGGAGCAACTGGCCCAGTTCGCGGCCGACAACAAACAATACAAAGACGCCATTGCCTATCTCTCGAAAATCGACACGAAAGGCAATCGGGAGCAAGTCGAAACCATCGAACGCCAGACCGCTATGCTCCTTGAAATGGACGGACAAAAAGACGAAGCCATTCGCGTTCTCTCCGACCTTGTTGAAAAGAACAACAACGTTTCCGCCCAGATCCAGATCGGCGACATCTACCGCGAGTCGGAAAAATATAAAGAAGCGCTTGAGGCCTACAACAAAGCCTTTGACATGCTCGACAACAAAGTGCCGCAAGAACATTGGCAATTGCTGTTCTCGCGCGGCATCGTCAACGAACGCCTCGCAAACTGGGACAGCGCCGAAAAAGACCTGACCGATGCGCTGGCCTACGAACCCGACCAGCCTTATGTCCTTAACTATCTGGGATACACATGGGCGGACCAAGACCGCAATCTTGATAAAGCCGCCGAGATGATCGAAAAAGCTGCCCGTCTCAAACCCGATGACGGCGCCATCATCGATTCTCTGGGTTGGGTATATTTCCGCATCGGAAAATTTTCCGACGCCGTGAAGACCTTGGAAAATGCAGTCGAGCTGCAGCCCTACGAATCGGAAATCAATGACCATCTGGGTGACGCGTACTGGCGTGTTGGACGGAAACAGGAAGCACGCTTTCAATGGAAACGCGCCTTGAGTTTCACCAAAAACGAGAAAGAGATCGAAAAAATTCAGGCCAAAATCGACAACGGCCTGCCGCAATCGGCCGTTGCCATAGCACCCACCAAGGAAAAACTGGCCACAAATGACTAGGGTTTTCACTGCCCCTGCAAAGATCAACTTGCATCTGCATGTTCTGGGCAAAACGGAAAACAACTATCACTTACTCGATTCACTGGTGGCCTTTACCGCATTTGGCGACAATATCACCATCGAACCATCTGAAAAATTTTCGCTTCACATCACCGGCCCGTTCGCACGGGAACTGGCGGGTGAGCTTCCCGAAGACAATCTGATAACAAAATCCATTGCGGCCCTCTCGGAAAAAACCGGAAAGAATTTCCCCTTCCGCATCACTCTTGAGAAAAACATTCCCGTCGGTGGCGGATTGGGTGGCGGGTCAAGCGATTGCGCCACTCTTCTCAAAGAAATGGCGGAGATCTACGGCATACAGGCCGATTTATCAGGCATCACCTCCGCGTTGGGCAGCGACATCACCGCCTGCCTTCACGCGCCTCATCCGGTCATCATGCGCGGCACTGGAAACGACATTACAAAAGACACGCCGTATTTGCCGCCCTGCCCGCTGCTGCTGGTGAACCCGCGCAAACATTGCGCGACACCAACCGTTTACAAAAACCTCTCGATGGAAAATTTTTCCGCACCCGTTTCTTGGCTGGATAAATTCGACACACCGAAGGACCTTGCGGATTTTCTAAACGCCCGCACAACCAACGACCTGACCGCACCCGCGATCAAAACCGAACCCGTTATCGCCGAAGTTCTGGAAGAAATCGGTAAACAACCGGACTGTCTGCTCTCGCGTCTGTCGGGAAGCGGCGCGACTTGTTTCGGCATTTTTCCGACCACGCAAGCGGCCAGCACCGCCGCCGCGCAAATAAAAACAACCCATCCTCACTGGTGGGTTGTCGAAACAAATACTCTTTAAAATAATTATTCCGTGCCGGCAGCCGGTTCTGATTCATTGGTCAGGATATACACCAGCAAAGTGTCGGTCGGGAAACCGTCCATTTTCAATCCATGCTGTGCCTGATAGGTTTTGATGGCCTCCGTCACGGACGACGACATCTCGCCATTGGGCATCCCTTTGTAAAGCCCCAAACGGATCAACTGTTCCTGAATTTGCGAAACGGTCATCGGATCAATGGCCAATTCTTTGATCAAAGCGGAACCACCTGCACTCTTTTCATCTGACGAAACAGCCGGAAGCTTGACCGGATCGGGCAACGCGGCCTTTCCGGCATCATTGACAAACCCGGGCTTGGTTTTGGCAATCCGCTCGACGATGCGCTCGGCATCTTCATCGCTCATGCTGAGCTGCGTCTTGATCTGTTTTAAGGCGGCCTTAGCCTGCTCGTCACCTTTATTGGCCGCAAGCGTATACCAGAACACAGCCTCGTCAGGTTGAGATTCGCCCAGCAAACCGTTCTCGTGCAAGAGACCAAGGTTATAAGCCGCTTCGACCACACCACCGCTTGCCGATTTTTGGAAGTAGACGGCAGCGATTTGCGGATTATATTCCGAACCGACTCCTTCGATATACGCAATCGCCAGATTGTATTCGGCTTCGGGATGTCCGTTAGCCGCCGCGACGCGGTACAAGTCGATGGCTTTGCCGACATTTTTGGCCACACCCAGACCCTGATGATACAAAACGCCGAGATTATATTGCGCATTGGCGACATTCTGATACGCAGCCTCGGTAAACCATTTGGCCGCGCGCTCGTAATTGACTTTCACGCCCATATGACCGGCAGTATAGATCGCAGCCAGATCATGTTGGGACGCGGCATTGCCGTCAAAAGCTTTGGCTTCAATTTCACGAACGGATTTTGGTAATGCTTTATCCGGTTTAATACGCGCGCTTAGTTCACCGGCGGGCTTTTCGGCCTGAAACCGTTCCAAAGCCTGATCTTCGGCGTCAATTGCCTTGTCGAACTCGCTGATCTCCACATCGTCATGCGGAACAGAAAGATCTGCCGCGTCGGGTTTCTCTTCCGCGCGGGTGGCTGGCTCGATCTGGTTGGCGAGCTTGGCGATATCCGACATCAAAACGTCCTGATCGGCAGGCTCGAGTTGCTCGTCCTGAGCGGAATCCGCAGCGGCAGGAACTTCAACTGCCTTGGCACCGGACTCTTTCGACCATGAAACGGA
>Ga0116143_10001622_pt1 | contig 26434 bp, 21 predicted proteins | sample AD_UKC034_MetaG_FD_89745 | JGI IMG/M metagenome (GOLD analysis project Ga0116143, IMG submission 89745) | Active sludge microbial communities of municipal wastewater-treating anaerobic digesters from USA - AD_UKC034_MetaG | ecosystem: Engineered > Bioreactor > Anaerobic > Digestate | place: USA...
ACCTGCGGTCCCTTCAGCAAGCCCAACATCATCACTCTGGCCTGGGTAGGCACCGTATGCTCTGACCCGCCGATGATCGGCATCAGCATTCGCCCGTCGCGCTTCTCGCATGGTCTGGTGAAGCAACAACTAGAGTTCGCCGTCAACCTGCCCACGGTCAACCTGGTGCGAGAAACTGACTATTGCGGTACGGTCTCGGGGCGGAAAGTAGACAAGTTTGCCACGACCGGCCTTACCCCTTTGCCTGGCCTGGCGACAGATACGGCGTTGATCGCCGAGTGCCCGCTGAACATTGAGTGTAAGGTGGCGCAGGTTGTTTCGCTGGGCTCTCATGATTTGTTTCTCGGTCAGGTAGTAGCGGTGCAGGCGGAGGACAGTCTGGCAAACGCGCAGGGGGAGCTGGACCTATCCAAAGCAGAGCTCCTGGCATACGCCGGTGCGCGCTACTGGGGTCTGGGCAGTCTTCTCGGCGTGCACGGTTTCAGCGCCAGGAGCTGAGCAGACTTGCGCGGTAGAGCCATTGTGGCCCTGACGATGGGCGGGCTCAAGGCCGACAATGTCACGAGTATTGTACCCCGTGCCAGGGCCAGTCGGCTCTGTCGCGGGGTGCTTTTTGGTCAAGCCGCAAGCAGTAGCCGCCAGGCGCGATGCAACGAGCGTGCCCACAGCGTGAATCAGGTGTGCACCGTGGAGGGTAAGGGTTGGAGACTGTGGCGGACCAGGAGAATTGTGGCTGCTGACAGGGAGGAACTATGGCTCTGTTCACTCGAGAGAGGCTTGAAGAGGATGAAGAGCAGCGATTGGCGCCGTACGCAATCAGGAGCGGCCAATCTCGCGGGCGGGTCCATCCGGAGAGGGAACATCCCTATCGCACTGCGTTCCAGCGCGACCGCGACCGCATTGTGCACACCACCGCCTTTCGTCGGCTCGAGTACAAGACACAGGTCTTTGTGAACTATGAGGGCGACTACTACCGCACACGCCTCACGCACAGCATTGAAACAGCCCAGGTTGCTCGCACCATGGCCCGGGTGCTGGGATTGAACGAGGATCTGAGCGAGGCCATCTCCCTGGCACATGATCTGGGTCATACCCCCTTTGGTCACTCGGGCGAGACAGCTCTGAACGCGCTCATGAAGGACCACGGTGGCTTTAACCATACGGTGCAGAGCCTGCGTATAGTGGAATCGCTCGAGCGGCGGTACCCGCAGTTCTCCGGGTTGAATCTGACCTGGGAAGTGCGTGAGGGGATCGCCAAACATGCCACTGACTATGACCTGACCGACGCGCTGGAGTACGAACCGGAGACCAAGGCCAGCCTGGAGGCACAACTGGTGAACGTGGCCGACGAGATTGCCTATACCACTCACGACCTCGACGATGGACTGCGCTCCGGTCTACTGCAGGTCGATGATCTGCGCGAGATCGAGTTGTGGCGCCGGGGTAGGTCAAGCCTGGGCATAGATGTGGGCGACGTGTCCGAAATGGCCCGGCGCAGGACAGTGCGCCACCTGATCAACGAGTTGGTCACCGATGTGATCAACACCATCGACCGACAACTGCGTGAGCAGTACATCAATACTGCGGCCGACGTCCGTGCTGCCTCAAGCAACCTGGCCTGTTTTTCTCCCGAGATGGCGCAGCACAACCGCCAACTCAAGGACCTGCTTCTGGAGCGGCTCTACCGGCACTATCGTGTGATACGTATGCAGGTGAAGGCACAGAGACTGATCCGTCGGTTGTTCAGAGCCTACCTGGATGAGCCAAGGCAGTTGCCCCCGGAGATACAGTCCCGGGTGGCCGAGGGGCCTGCGGAGCGGGTGGTATGCGACTATGTGGCCGGAATGACGGATCGCTTTGCCATACAAGAGTATCGCAAGCTCTTTGATCCGGCCACGCGCGGGTGAGAAAACAATGACGCGAGAGGTATGCCTCCCGCGTCATCTCTTCCTCAAACGGGTTCCGGTTCTGCTCACGCAGGAGGAGTCTTGGGGAACACATCCAATTTGGCAACCAGTTTCGAAAAGACCATATTGGAAGAGTCCTCATAGTCTAGATCAACAATGGTGGCAACGAGCCGGAGGTTTTCCGACTCGAGCGTAAGCACCCTGTCCAGTCTTGCCTGCACTGGCTCCCCTCGCTCTGGCAGTCGAACTCTGAGCACCGGGTCATTGGCAGCCCCCTCGCTTAGCAGAAGCTTGGTCTGAGACTCGGTCGCGAGCTTGTCAAACATCCAGATATCGAAAGCTTTGAAATGTCCTGGCTCGCCGATGGCACGGGTCAGAGCCGCGATGCCGCACTCGCCCACGAATTCACCGGCGAGCTCAATCGAAAAGGATACGTCATACGCGTCGTCGCCAGAGTGGTACTCGGCAACAAAATGATTGGCGGAAGGCCCCACACCGGACGCTGCCTCAACAGCAGGTTCCGCTTCCCTGTCAGGGGAGGGCTCCGGCGCCGGAGTAATTGGCCGCAGGCGGCGGGGCTTGCGCTTTTGCAGTTGTGTAAAGAGCACCATAACGCCACCGGCCAGCAGAATCAGGAAGAACGTCGTACCAAGCACGCGCAACAGAGCCTTGCTGCCGCCGCTCGTTGGCTGTGTCGTAGGCTGTGGCTTGGGCTGAAGGGTGGGCTGCCCGGTGGGTGGGACGACTGTGCCGGCAGGGGGTAGGCCCAGCGCTGTTGCGAGTCTCTGCAAGCGGATGGAGTCTTCTGCTTTGCCTGCCTGGCTGCGGGTCTGAGCAGAAGCCTCTATCATGGCCGAGAGATCAGCATCGGTCTGCGCGGGCTTTTTGAGAGCCGACAGTCGTTCGCGAGCAAAATCGGCATTGCCGGTGAGCGCGTAAGACTCGGCGATGAGCTGAAGGTAGGCGTCCTGCTGGCTGGCTCTAAGATCCGATGGGTCAGCATCGGTCCACTTGACTGGCCAGACATTCCACCCCAGGACCACCAGACCGATCACCAGGCCGAGTATGAAGGCCGCTAGGACCTGAATCGAGAGTGCTTTACGGAGCCACGCACCAATACTCTTCGCGGTCATCTTCTGCCTCCGCTCCATATTCTCACTGGTCGTGCGTCACCTGCTCGATTGTAACATAACTCGACGGGCCGTACAAGCAGGCTTGCTACCGTGCCTGTAGATCCTTGCGTGCCTGCGTTAGTACGACCACCTGGTCCTTCTTGAAGAGCACGATGTCCTCGATGCGGATGCCGCCCCAGCCAGGGATGTAGATACCCGGTTCGATGGTACAGAGCATGCCTGGCTCAAAGACGGTGGTGCTCAGAGGGGACGCTCGCGGTCCTTCGTGCACGGCCAGGCCCACGCCGTGACCGAGACTATGGCCAAACTGCTCCCCGTAACCGGCCTCCCTGATAACGTTGCGGGCCAGGGCATCGATCTCCTGCCCGGTCATCCCGACTCTTGCGCCTTCTTCTGCTGCCAGTTGCGCGCGCAGCACAATGTCGTAGATCTCCTGCAGCTTCTTGTCCGGTTTGCCCAGACAGATGGTACGGGTAACGTCCGAATGGTAGCCATCGACGGTAGCCCCGAGGTCCAGGACGATTGGCTCGCCCTTTTGGATCGGCCGGTCCTGCAGCACAGCGTGCGGCTTGGCCCCGTTGGGGCCTGAACCGGCGATGATGTCAAATGACAGGCTCTCGGCACCATGGGTGCGCATGAAACTCTCCAGCTCCCAGGCGACTTCTTTCTCGGTCATGCCGACACGCAGCGTCTGCCGGATGTGGTCGAGGGCCGCATCGGACACGGCAATGGCCTTCTTCATCTTGGCCAGCTCACCCTGATCCTTGATCAGCCGCAGCCGCTCTACAGCATCCTGAAGCGGAACCAGACGCACTCCGCGGCACGCTTTCTTCCATTCCTGGTACTGGTCGAATGACACATGGGTGCTCTCAAAACCAAGGGTATGGATGCCATGTTCTTTCACCAATCGACTTAGCACCGCCGACGCCTTGCCTTCGACCTGCACCAGAGCAAAGTCGGGGGCTTCCTCTGCGACCTGCTGATAGTAGCGGGAATCAGTAAGAATGAGCTTGAGCTCGGCGGTGATTAGCAGCGCGGCCTCGCCCCCGGTGAACCCGCTAAGGTAGCGCTGGTTTTCTGGCCGCGTAACCAGTATTGCCTCCAGCCCTTGTTCCTTGAGTTGCTTGCGCAGTTTCTGCACACGCATTTCCGTGCCTCCTCCGTATGTGTTGGGATCTAGAGATGGTTCTTTGGTTCTTCTTGAGTGGATCCTGACTGATCCAGGGTGGTCCTTGCCAGGGGGTGCGAACGGAGATACACCTCGCGGGCACGGTTCTGGCTGATGTGGGTATAGATTTGCGTGGTACTGAGCCTGGCGTGGCCCAATAGCTCCTGTACCGAGCGCAGATCCGCTCCGCCGTCAAGCAAGTGCGTGGCAAAGGTGTGGCGCAGTGTGTGCGGCGACACCTTTTTCTCGATGCCACTGAGGCGGGTGTACTTCTTGGTAATGGTCATCACGCTGCGCGTGGTCAGCCGGCCTCCCAGCCGATTCAAGAACAGGGCATTGGTAGTGCGCTTCAGCAGTTTGGGTCTGCCGTGTTCAATGTAGTCAACCAGTGCATTGACTGCTGGCTCGCCAAGCAGAGCGATGCGTTCCTTGGCACCTTTGCCCCACACCAAAAGCTCGTGTCTGCGGGTATCCAGACTGGCCAGGTTCAGGCCGACCAGCTCGCTAACGCGGACTCCTCCGCCGTAGAGTACCTCGAGCATGGCCCGGTCGCGCAGGCCCTGTGGAGTGGTGAGATCGGGAGCAGTGACCAGCGTCCTGGCATCCGGTTGCGAGATGGCGCTGGGCAGGCGCTTGGGGAGCTTGGGTGAGGATACGGCGCGAAAGGGATTCTGCGGAACGATTCTCTCGCGCATCAAGAAGCGGCCAAAAGAGCGCAGCTCCGACAGCCGGCGGGCAATGCTCGCCTTGGCATAGCCCTGGCTGTTCAGCCAGCCGAGGTACCGCCGCAGGACAGTACGAGTCACATCGCTCCACTCGGAGATTCCGTCGGCTTCAAGGAACATCAAGAACTGGGCAATCTCGCGGCGATAGTTGGAGATGGTATAGGGCGATGCGTTGCGTTCCGCGGTCAGGTAGTTGAGGAAGCGCCTAAGGTCTTTTTGCATGCTCTCCCTCGGCAGTGAACACCGCTCCGCACTTGATACACTTGGTTTTGGCTTTGCCCGCTTCTGTGACCAGGCCTCCGCACCTGGGGCAAGGAGTGGGCAGAGGGCGGTTCCAAACGCTGAATTTGCAGTCCGGATACCTGGAGCAACTGAAAAAGACACGACTCTTGTGCGTCTTCCTCTGGACAAGGTCGGCGCCACACTCGGGGCATTTGGCGCCAGTCTTGATGACATACGGTTTGGTGTTGCGGCAGGCCGGGTAGTTGGAACAGGCCACAAACTTGCCAAAGCGTCCCAGTTTCACCACCATCGGATTGCCGCATTTCTCGCAGTTGAATCCCGCCAGTTCGACCGGGATCTCCATCTTCTGGATATTCTGTTCAGCCAGCTCCAGGGCTTGTTGGAATGGTGTCCAGAAGCTCGCCAGCAGGCTCACCCAGTTAAGCTCGTCGGCAGCGACCCGGTCGAGGTCACCCTCCATGTGCGCCGTGAATTCGATGTTGACAATATCGGGAAAGTGTTTCACCAGCAGGTCGTTGACCGTGAATCCGAGCTCGGTTGGTTTGAGGTAGCGGTTGACGCGCTCAACATACTCGCGCTCCTGGATGGTGGAAATGATCGGAGCGTAGGTGCTGGGCCTGCCGATGCCGTGCTTTTCCAACTCGCGAATGAGGGTGGCCTCGGTGAATCGCGGCGGGGGCTCGGTAAAGTGCTGTTCCGGCAACAGTCGCAACAGGTCAAGCAGCTCGCCGGGCGTGAGAGGCGGAAGTGCTCCGGCGTCTTTTTCTTCTGGGCTTGGCTCGTCTTTGGCTTCATCGTAGACCAGCAAGAAGCCCGGAAAAGCCACGGTGGAGCCGGTCACACGAAACAGATATGGCCACTCGTTTACCACACTGACCGGTACGATGGCGGCGGCAGTGACCCCGCCAGAGTGGTGACCCGCCTTGATGTCCACTGCAGTGACATCATAGATGGCCGGACGCATCTGGCAGGCGACAAATCGCCGCCAGATGAGCTGGTACAGGCGGAACTGATCTGCATCAAGATGGTCGCGAATAACCTCCGGCTCGCGCCACACGGAGGTTGGGCGGATGCACTCGTGGGCCTCCTGGGCGTTCGCCACACGCGTCTTGTAGATCTGTGGCTGGTCAGGCAAGAACTCTGGGCCGTACTTCTTGGCAATCAGGTCGCGCGCCTGAGCGAGTGCTTGCGGGGCGATGCTGGTCGAGTCGGTGCGCATATAGGTGATCAGGCCGACCGGCTCCGGCTGGCCTATGTCCAGACCCTCGTAGAGCTGCTGGGCGATGACCATAGTGCGTTTGGGCGACATACCGAGTCGGCGGGAGGCATCTTGTTGTAGCGAGCTGGTAATGAACGGAGGGTAGGGACGGCGCTGTCGCTGAGACTTGCGCACGTCTTCGACGGCGTAAGCCGCACCCTCAAGGTCGTCTACCACCGCCTGAGTGGCGGGCTGGGTCTTGAGATCGACGTCGTGCCCGCGAATCTTTTGGAGCTTGGCCAGAAAGCTGGGGCGCGGATCGAGTGGTGTGGTTTCCTGCTTGGCCAACTCGGCTGATATCGACCAGTACTCGACCGGGATAAAGGCCAGGATCTCTCTCTCCCGCTCAACGACCAGCCGAACGGCGACGGACTGCACGCGGCCGGCGGAGAGGCGGCTGCGAACCTTGCGCCAGAGCAGGGGGCTAATCTTGTAGCCAACGAGGCGATCCAGCAATCGGCGGGCCTGCTGGGCATTGATCAGACTCACGTCCAGAGCACGGGGGTGCTCAAACGCCTGGCGTACAGCCTCGGGCGTGATTTCGTGAAAGACGACTCGCTGCGTTTTGGCCTCAGGGATTGACGCCGCAGCCAGAACGTGCCAGGCGATGGCTTCACCCTCGCGGTCGGGGTCAGTGGCTAGGAATACTTCTGCCGCCTGCTGTGCGGCCAGAGTCAGCCGCTTGACGGTCTCGCGCTTTTCCTTGGGCACCGTATAAGTTGGGGTGAAATCGTGGTCGATGTCGATGCTGAGTTTGGAGCGCAGCAGGTCACGTACGTGGCCGAGCGAGGCTTCCACGGCATAGCCCTCACCGAGAAAGCGGCGTATGGTGCGGGACTTGGCCGGTGACTCGACGATGACCAGCTTGGTGCCGGGCGGTAGCTGAATCGCGGCGCTCCCGGCCCGTTTGCGACAGGTTTTCCTGGTAGTGCTCTTTCCGCCGGTCTTTGTGCCCGGTGTCTCGGGTTTCACCAGCGAGGTGTGGGCCGGGGTGGTGCCCATCTTGACCAGGGAAGAGCCGCAGGCCGGGCAAGTGCCGCGCGTTGCCGGCTGGCCTCTGGCAGTGAACACCGGCTCAGGGTTCTGGATCGCCTGTTTCTGGCGACACTTGAGGCAATAGGCGCTGGCCTCTTGGGAAGGGGACGGTCTCCCAGTCGCAGTCATAGGGCTATTGTATCACAGCGCGGCGTTGATGCAAGGGGCCGGGCACTCAGGCCGGCGGCGGGAGTCCTGCCTGACTCAAGAGTTCTGGTAACGAAACCTCTTGTGTCGATGTGCCAAGCAGAAGGCATAGATTGGCAGCGGTTCTCTGCCTGACCCGTGACAGGTCTGGTTTTCTGCCCAGCTCTTTTTGCATCGAGGTGATCTTGACGGCTGGCAGGCCACAGGGAACGATAAGGTCAAAATGGGCGAGGTTAGGCGCGACATTGATGGCGAGACCGTGGAACGTGATGCCCTGCTGAATACGCGCCCCGAGCGCAGCTATTTTGCTTTCACCTACCCAGACTCCAATCAAGCTCTGCCGCCGTTGCGCCTGGATGCCAAAATCGGACAGCGTGCGGATGACTGCCTCCTCAAGCAGGTGCATATAGTCCGACACCGCCAGATGGTACTCGGCGAGGGAGAGAATTGGGTAACCCACTAACTGACCTGGTCCGTGGTAGGTGACATCGCCGCCGCGCTCTACTCGGTGGATGGCAATGCCGGCGCTGCGGAGCTGGTCATTGGAGGCAAGGATGTGCGCCGCGTCCGCGTTGCGACCGAGAGTGATGGTTGGTTCATGCTCCAGCAGAAGAAGCACGTCTCCGATGCGCTGGTTCCGCCGCGCCTCAACCAGCGTATGCTGGAGCTCCCATACACGCAGATATGGTTCGCATCCCAGATTGAGGACTAACACTGTGCCACGTGGACCTGCTACGAGCTAGTGCGAAGGCGGCGGAAGGGCACAGTTTGATGTTTGGGACTGGGGCTCGCCAAAGTTGCTCTCGACCAGCTCCTGAAGGGCCTTGACTGCCTCAAGCTCATCAGGGCCTGTGGCACGGATCGTGATCTGGGTACCCATGGTAGCTCCAAGGGTAAGCAGGTTGAGAATACTCTTGGCATTGGCCTGATGGTCGTTCCTGGCAACGGTGATCGTGGTTGAAGTGAACTTTTTCGCTAGCTGGACGAATAGACGGGCTGGGCGCGCGTGAAGGCCACCATTGTGTTTGATGGTCAGCGTTACTTCTTGCATGGGGAGGCTTCTGTCAGGACTGGACCCTGGCCTAATATAGCGCCAGAAAAACCGCGCTGGCCACGGGCAAACTCGGCAATGGGTAGCGGCCTCTTGCTGGCAAGCTGCACCTCATCCAGAACGAGCAATCCCTCGCCGGTCACCACGGCAAACTCGGTGCCGTGCGCAATGACAGCGCCGGGGGCCTGTGACGGCGTGGCAGCAGCAGTGACATGCGCACGTAGGATGGTGAGCTGTCGGTCGCCCCAGTTGGTGAAGGAGCCAGGCCAGGGTTGGTAGGCGCGTATCTCGCGCTCAATTCTCCCGGCCGACCGGGACCAGTCGATGCGGCCGTGCTCGCGCTCGAGCATCTGACAGTAGGTGGCGAGAGAGTCATCCTGCTTCTGCGGCGTGATCTGGCCGGCAAACCAGGCCGGAAGGGTCTTCAGTAGCAAGTCCGCACCGAGCGCAGCCATCTTGTCGGTCAGTGTGGCCGATGTGTCGTCGGGAGAGACAGGCAGAGCACGCTGGGCCAGAATGGGGCCTGTGTCCATCCCCGCATCCATCTGCATAATGGTGATGCCGGTCTGCAAGTCCCCGGCAAGAATCGCCGCCGGAATGGGCGCCGCACCCCGGTAGTGTGGGAGCAGGGAGCCATGCACATTGATACATCCATAAGGGGGCAGAGAGAGGATCGTGGCTGGTAGTATCTGGCCAAAGGCGGCGACGACAATCGCGTCCGGGTGCAGCTCTCGCAGCTGCTCTACCACGTCCGGCTGCCGCACCTTCAGCGGCTGCAGTACAGGGATCCGATGCTCCAGGGCAAGCGCTTTAACGGGTGAAGGATGGGGTTTTCTGCCGCGACCCGAATCGGCATCTGGCTGGGTGACTACCGCTGCGACCTCGTAGTGGCCAATCAGGGCGGAGAGAATAACCCGCGCCAGATTCGGGGTGCCCATAAAGACGATACGCTGCATGCTCTTGCCTTTCCTGTCGCCCAACAGGTGCTATTCTAGCACGGCACAAAGCGGGCACCAAAACGGTCTTCCTTTGGAAGAGCGTGCTGCCGGATGCAACCAGATATCAATTCCTGCGTATAATAGTATTGAGGAGGTAGAGAGATGACGAGTGACGATCAGAATCTGAATGGCCCTGTGCCAGAGATACCCCTGCCGGAGGGAGCACCGGCTGAGCCACAACCTGCCGCAGAGCCGCTGCCAGGCGACTTTGTCTTGCCAGAGTCCGCTTCTGTGCCCCCGGCGACATCATCGGCATCCTCCTGGCCGGCGAAGGACGCGTCGGACAATGACAAACTGATGGCAGGGCTGGCCTACGCCACGCAGATAATTGTTCCGGTTATCGTTCCGGCGGTGATGCTGCTGTCTGACGAGAGCAAAGCTCGCCCGTTCCAAAAGTTCCATGCGATTCAGTCGCTGGGGTTCCTGGTGGCTGGCGTGGTCTATGAGGTGCTGGCGGCCATCGTGTATTTCCTGCTGAGCGTCGTTACAGCGGGCTGTCTGGCCTGTGTGCTCTGGGTGCTCTTCCTGGTGCCTGTCGTTCCGGCTCTGTACTATGCCTGGCAGGCCTACAAGGGGCTCTATTTCAAGATCCCCTTCCTGACCGAGTTTATGGTCAACAGCAAGTGGCTGGAGATTCCGGCCGAATAAGGTAAGCAAAAGCCCCCGACGCCGCGTCGGGGGCTTTTCTTTGCGTTCGCGGAGTGAGACCCTATAATCACTGGACGCCTGAGGCCATGGCTATCCTCGCCGACGCCCGCACCATCAATGCGTGAAGGACGCCTCACTACGAAAGGACCTGCTGATTGACCAGTCCGCCCAAACGTTGGGACATTCTGCCCCCCGCACCAACGGACTATGCCGCCAGTCTGTCAGATCTGTCTCCCCTGCTTGTGCAGTTGCTCTACAACCGCAGCATTCTTACTGCTGAGGAAGCAGGGGCTTTCCTGTCCTGCGCGTATGAGGAGGGTAATCCCTTCCGGCTCAAGGGCATGAGCGAAGCCGTGACGCGTCTGCGCCAGGCACTCAGGGCTCATGAGCCGATCGCCGTCTATGGTGACTATGACGTTGACGGTGTGAGTGCCACTGCGCTCTTGGTTCCGGTACTCAGCTCGCTTGGTGCGCTCGTAACCCCCTATATACCCAACCGGATGGAAGAAGGTTACGGACTGAACGTAGACGCTCTGCAGCAGTTGGCTCAACAGGGAATCAAGCTGGTGGTGACGGTTGACTGCGGCGCGCGTTCCGTGGCCGAGGCCGAGGCAGCGAGCCGGCTTGGCCTGGACCTGATTATCACTGACCACCACACCCCGGGAGATGCTCTGCCACAGGCTGTGGCAGTCATCGACCCCAAACGCGAAGACGACGCTTATCCATTCAAACAACTGGCCGGCGTTGGGCTGGCCTTCAAGCTGGCTCAGGCTTTGCTGAAAACGGAAAAGCAGGTGCCCCTTTGTCGAGAGTGCAGCCTGCCAAAAGAAGAGGACTGGCTCGACCTGGTTGCCCTGGGAACCATAGCCGACCTGGCGCCACTGGTGGGCGAGAATCGAACGCTGGTGTGCCGGGGGCTGACCGAGCTGCGCCAGGCCAGGAGGCCAGGGGTTGCGGCGATGCTACAAGAGGCCGCGGTACTGCCCCAGAACGTGGATGCCTATGTGATCGGGTTTGTCCTTGGCCCGCGCCTGAACGCCGCTGGCCGGCTCGAGAGTGCTTTTGCCAGTTATGAGCTGCTCACCACGCTATCTCAAGACAGGGCTCGTGTCCTGGCCGACCAACTGGGAGGGCAAAACCGGGAGCGCCAGAAGCTGATGCTTCAGGGCGTAGAAAAGGCGCGTCAGGAAGTTGTCGCTTTGGGAGACCAGAGGGTCTACGTGCTGGCAGATGAAGGTTATCTGGTGGGTCTGGCCGGCCTTGTTGCCAGCCGTATCACGGAAGAGTTTCATCGACCATCGGTGGTGATTGCACTGGAGCCAGATGTGAGCCGCGGCTCGGCGCGCAGCATTAGCACTTTCCACATCACCAGGGCGCTTGATGAGTGCCGCGGCCTGATGGAGCGGCATGGCGGTCACGCCGCAGCCGCTGGACTGACGATACGCAATGAGAACATCGACTCCCTGCGGTCGGGACTGCTGCGAATCGCCGACCGCGATCTGACGGAAGAGGACCTGGTGCCTTCATTGAAGATAGACTGGGTACAGCCGTTGACCGATGTGAACGGCAATACGTGGCAGCAAATCGAGTTGCTGCGCCCCTTTGGAGTAGGCAACCCGACGCCGGTCCTGGCCAGCGCCAACGTAGAGGTGAGAGAGGCGCGAAGCATCGGCACGGACAGACCCGGTCTCAAGCTCAAGTTGAGCGATGGGCGTGCGGTGTGGGATGCCGTTGCCTTTCAAGGGGTCACTCGTGAGCAACTGGCCCCTCGTATCGACGTGGCCTATACTCTCCAGAGGCGAACCTGGAACGGGCAAACGCGGCTGGAGATGATCATCAAAGACGTGAGACCCGCCGGGTACGTGGCGGGCCTGCAACCGAAGCAGGTTCGGTACAAGTAGACAGAGGGAGCGATGGAGAACACAGGCCTGATCGGTGACATCCTCGCCCTGCTGGGCGTCTTCTTTCTGGGCTTTGTGGCCGGTGTGCTCTTTGCACCGGTCCAGCGTCTGCTGGCTGGAGTCGTGAGGGGTCCCAAGGTCCTCGTCAAAGGTGCGCAGGCAGTGAGCACCAGGCTGCTAGAAGCGCTCTCCTCGGCGGAGGACCGGATTGACAACAGCCGGGTGAGTCAGAGTCTGACCAACGCCGTAACGGGAGTGCTGACGATAGGGCTAAGGCAGGCCGAGGCCGCCTTCCGCGAAGGGAGAGAAGCATTTGACCGCGGCGACTATGGCACAGCGCGGCGCAGGCTATCTCTGGCGCTCCTCTGGGACCAGCGTGTCGAGCTGGCTCCGATGCACATTTCGGCCCATCTTAAGCTGGGTATGCTTGATGAGAACAAAGGCGACTTTGCCGAGGCCAAGAAGCACTACCAGAGAGCAGCACAGCTCGATCCAAACAACACCGAGGCTGCGGCTCGCCTCGGGATGGTCCATTTTCGACTGAAGGAGAATGGAGCGGCGCTCTTCCAGCTCCAGCGGGCTCTGGAACTCGATCCGTCGAATCTCGACACACACTACAGCCTGTACACCGTGTACCGTCAGGCGGGGATGGAGAAAGAAGCGCTCGAGCAACTGCGCATCATCAAAGCGGGCGAGAGCGCAGACAAGCTGGTCGAGCTCTTCGCCCGGCATGGTGCTGAGCACTTTAGGTTGGAAGCATATGTGGAGGCGGCAGCAGACTATGAACTGGCTCTGCAACTGATGCCACAGTCGCTGCCTCTATACCTAGCGCTGGGCGACCTGTATTACCTGATGAAGCAGCCACGCACTGCGGTCGAGACCTGGTGCAGAGGGCTATGGGAGGGGTACTCTGAAGCCCTGGCTGAGCGGGTTCAAACCGTGGCCAACGAAGCGGACAATGTCTGGGAGATCATCACTCTGGTCAGGGACTGTACCGAACGCCATCCTCAAGACGGCCGATATGGCTTGCTCCTCTCCCGACTCTTGCACCTGGTCGGTGCTGAGGAGGAGAGGGTGGTCAGGCTGGAGGCAGCGGCGAGGGTCAGTGCGCCAGCGGTAGCTGCGCTGATGGAACTGGGCGAGCTCTATGCGCAGGCCGGTGATGCGGAACGAGCCAGCCAGTGCTATCGAAACGGGCTGATGGCTGTTCGTGGCCAGCAAGAGGTCTTTTGCTGTCGGGTCTGTGGAAACGTCAGCAGCGAGAACCAACAACGCTGCTTTCGGTGTGGTAATTGGCGGACCTTTGAATCTAGAGTGCGCGCCGGGTGTGAGAAGAGAAGTACGGTACCGCTCGACCTGCTCGAGAGGGCGAGCAATGTACGACACCGCCTGGGATCGACGTGGAGCAGAATCAAGGGCCTTCTCCCTTCAGCAGCACCGCATTCTCGAGAGGAAGACAAGCCGGTATGAACGACACGCAGATAGTAGACCAGATGATTGGGCGCGAGGACGATGTGACTTACGTCATGGCATGCGCGCGCGATGCCGAGTGCTGTGCCATCGTCGGAGTCAGCAACATTGGCAAATCGACCCTTCTGCGGGCGCTGTCATCGTCGGAGCTTCAAAAGAAACACCTGGGTGGGTCAGACCGCGAGCACCTGTTTGTGTACGTCGACCTGAATCTGGTATCTCAGGTTACTGAACAGGGTTTCTACGAGGCGATCCTACGGAACATGCTGCAGGAACTTGCGTCGCGGGGCGGGGAAGAGGGATTGCGGCAGACGGTGCAAGTAGGCTACAAGGCCGTCGTTAGTGCTGATAACCCGTTTATGATACCGCTGGCCTTTGAGGACAGCATTCAGGCCCTGTGCACGGGACAGCCAGCCAGGCTGGTTCTGCTGCTCGACGAGTTTGACGAGGTCTTTGCAGAAGTGGACTCGCGGGCCTTTGTTCGCCTCAGGGCGCTCAGGGACAGACTGCGGGAGAGCCTTTGCTACGTCACCGCAACCGGGCGTCCCCTGAACGACAGCCAACGCGACCACGCGACGGGTGAGTTCTGCGAGATGTTCGCCGCGCACACGAGGTTCCTCAAGCCGCTGTCGAGGCAGACCTCACAGCTCTTGCTGGACGCGTGGGCGCGACGTACGCGCACTCCACTGACGACCGACGACATCAGCTTAATTGCCGAGGTAGCCGGCGGGCATCCTGTCCTGCTGGAAACCAGCGCGCGCGTGATGACGCGCGCGCGAGAGGAGGCCGCCTGGCACCTGGCGTCGTCGGACTATGCCCACATTCGCGAGCGGCTGGACGGCGATGCTGTGGTGAGAATCGAGTGCGCCAAACTATGGAATGACCTGAGCGTGCTGGAACAAGAAGCTCTGATTGCCTTGCTCAATGGCCAGGAGGTAGCCAGAGCGGATACACTCATCGACAAAGGGATTGTGCAAGTCACAGCGACTGGCAAGAGCGTATTCTCGGAATTGCTGGCCGGTTTTGCCAGGCGACAGCAGTTGGTGCGCCGACGCGGTCCACAGGGCATCCGGATCGATGTTGAAGCCGGCGATGTGTGGGTGGATGGCAAGCTGGCGCCGCTGCTGACGGACTTGGAGTACAAGCTGCTTTTGCTGCTTTATGGCAATCTGGACCGCATTTGTGACAAGTACAAGATTGTCGAATCGGTCTGGGGAGAGAACTATATTGACCAGGTGGACGACGCACGGATAGAAAAGCTGGTCAGTCGCCTGCGTGAAAAGCTGGAACCGAACCCGGTTGAGCCCAAGTACGTAATGACCGTCCGCGGCCGCGGCTACAAGCTGGTAGGTCCGGAGTGAGGATCACGTCGGGGGTAGGTTGTCAGCTTGGCGTCGGCTGGGAGTCATGAAGTATCTACTTACCGATAGTAGAATACAACCACAAGAGTGCCCACAGGGCATGGTCTGATTCTAACCTGGGAGGTTATGAAAATGGCATCACTTTTGGATCGGGTCAAGACTCTGATATCGGCTAACCTGAACTACATTGTCAGCCAGGCTCTCAAGGCCAACAGTATGGCTGTCGTCGATGAGTACATCCGCAAGGTCGAGGACAACCTCGAGGCGCTGGAAGACGCGGCCGCCACTGTGGGTGGAGAGGCCAAGACGATCAAGCGTAAGTTCGACGACCTCGATGCTCAAACGAAAGAGCTCGACCGGAACATCGACCTGTTCCTGACTCAGGGCAAGGAAGATCTGGCTCAGGCGGCACAGTACCGTTACAACACCGTCAAGCGCCTGGCCGACACCTACGGCGAGCAGGCCAGGGCCCAGGAGACAGAGTACAAGAAGCTCCTGGACGCCAAGCTCAAGCTGGAGGCCAAGCTCACCGAGGCCAAGCGAGAGCGGACCGAGCTCCAGGCAATGCTTGACCTGGCCAAGAGCAAGGAGCTGACGCACAAGGTGGTCGAAGGCGTTGGCGGCGTGACCGCGGCGCAAGGCGGGATGCAAGAGATTCGCGATGAGATCCAGCGCCGGCTGGACAAAGCGACAGCGCAGGGTGAGATCGACGCCACGCGCCTCGACAACCAGATGGCCGAAGCTCTGGAGAAGGATACCATTGATCGCCAGCTCGCGGCCCGCAAGGCACGACTGGGAATGTAGCTCGGGGTGACCGGGTCTCGGCGAACCCTGCCACGATTCAGGCAGGGTTCGTCCCGGGCGCAGTTGTGCCGTTTGGACCGGAGAACAACAGCCGGACCTATGCGCCGGTGACTCGATGGCTGGAAGCCATGTCGACAGACATTGACTTGATGGCCTCTGGAGATGTGCTATGAACAGGACACGGCTGGTCTTTGTGATTGTGCTGCTGCTGGCAACCGCCGTGGTGGCGGCGTCTGTGCTGGTGCGGCGTGCAGGAGGAGTTGGACCACTGATCGACCAACCTCAAGATATCGAGGTGCGGGTGGTCTGTGCTCTGCCTGTTGAGCCCTTTGTGCAGGATGCGGCCAAGCAGTTCAACGGCGAGAAACACAAGCTTGAGAACCGAGTGATCCATGTGACCGTGGAGCCAATGGACGGCCTGACGGCAATGGGGCGCTACGAGCGCGGCGAGATGTCACTGTTTCCGACGGTGTGGATCCCCGACAGCCGCTATCTGGTCGAGCTGGTCAATGCTACGTTCAAGGAGCAGCGTGGGCGTGACATCTTCTTGACCGGCGGAGAGTACCGTTCGCGACCAATTGCGGTTTCGCTGTTCTCGTGGGGCATCTACTCCAGTCGGGCTGCCGTGCTGCGCACCAAGTACGGTGAAATCGACTGGCGGGCGATCCACGATGCAGCGATTGCGAAGGGAGGCTGGCCGGAACTTGGCGGCTCGGCCGACTGGGGCTATTTCAAACTGGTGGTTCCGAATCCCCGCCGCAACGTCGGCGGACTGGCGGCGATGGTGGCTGCCGCGGGCGAGTACTATGGCCGCACGGACATCAGCGTGGGTGACGTCACCAACCCGCAGTTCCAGCAGTGGCTGAAGGAGCTGATGGGCGCGGTCACTGACTTTAGCAGCCTGGGATCGTACTCGGTGGAGAACCTGGCCCTGTTTGGCTATTCGATGGGCGATGGCGGCCAGTTGCTGGAGAGCGACCTGCTGATCAACATGGCCGGCATCCTGAACCGCTGGCAAGACCCGCTGGTGATTGTCTATCCGAAGTATGTCACCTGGTTCGACTTTCCCTATACGGTCTGGATGGGCGATGAAACAAGCGCCCTGGAGAAGAACGCCGCCCTCGAGTTCGAACGATTCTTGCTGCTGCCTGAGGTGCAAAAGCGTGCGGTGCAGCTGGGCCTGAGGCCGGCGAACACCGAAGTGCCGGTGACCGAGCCCAACAGCCTCTTCGTCCAGTGGGAATCCCAGGGGGCGATGACGGTTGTGCCCAGAACGACAATGATGCGCAGCCCTGACCGAGATGTGCTGCTGGCCCTGCTGCGTTGGTTCGACCTCAATGTGACCGAGCGGTAGGAGGTGAGCCATGGGCCGACAGCAGACAAGACAGAAACGGGCACTGCCCTGGTTGGCGGTACTGACGACCGTCCTGCTGGGAGCATTGGTACTCTGCGGATCATGTTACCTGGTGTACCAGGTGGCATTGCGCGACCGGCAGAAGGCGCAGGGTGGCAACGAAGTCACTCTGCGCATCGCCTACTCCCCCGATAAGGAAGTTCTTTTCCAGGAGCTGGTCAAGCGCTTTAACAACAGTAAGGCCAGGAGCCAGAACGGCAAGCGCATCGTCGTTGTGGCTACTGCGGTGGAGCCAGAGTCGATGCTGACTGCCGCAACGCAGGGCGAGTTCGACGCCCTGTGTCCTGACTCGTCGATCTGGTTGGCTCAACTCGAGTTCGACTGGCAGGAGAGCCACGGTTCAGAGTCGTCTATCGTTGGGGATACGACCCGGTTTGCCGTCAGCCCGATTGTGATCGCCATGTGGGCTGACACAGCTCGCTCGATGGGTTATCCCGACAAAGCGATCGGGTGGATGGACCTGCTGAACCTGGCGCGCGGCAATCCTGATTTTCGCTGGAGCCATCCTTCAACCTCATCTGCCAGCGGGCTACTGGCGACGCTGGCTACTTTCTATGCCGGCGCGGGCAAGACCCGCGGTCTGACCGTGGACGACGTGACAAAGCAGAGCACCCTGGACTATGTGGCGGCACTGGAAAAGACGGTGCGCTACTATGGAGAGGGTGAGCGTGCCGTCATACAGCAGGTAGCCGAGAAGGGGCGCAGTTACCTGGACGCGTTTGTGGTCCAGGAGCAACTGCTGATTCAGTATAACCGCGGGCATTCGGACAAACTGGTGGCAATCTACCCCGTTGAGGGAGCAACGTGGGCCGATCACCCGCTGGTGTTCCTTGAGCGGGCTGAGGTTACGGCCGATGTGCGAGATGCCTACCATCGGTTCTGTGACCTGCTGCTTTCACCAGAGGCGCAAGCACTGGTGCTGTCCAGCGGCTATCGACCGACAGATCTGAGCATCCCATTGGACTCGGTGGCCTCACCCATCAAGCTGGCGCTGGGAGTGGATCCAAGCCAGCCCAAGACCACGCTGCAGATTCCGGGGCCGACGGTGATTCAGGTTGTGCGTGATGTCTGGCAGTATGCCAAGCGCAAGGCCAATGTCTATCTGGTAGCTGATGTGTCGGGGAGTATGCAAGGCAAGAAACTGGAACAGGCTCGGGAGGCTTTTCTGACCTTCCTCGACATGATCAAGGGAGATCAGGAGAGGGTAGGATTGGTGGTGTTCTCCTCCAGCGAGGTACTGGCAGAACCATTGGCTGAGCTGGGACAGAATCGCGCCAGACTCAAGGTTCAGATTGAAGGTCTTTCGGCGGGAGGCGATACAGCATTGCTGGACGCCGTCAACCTGGCCTACGAGCGGCTGCAGCAGGCGGGTGACAAAGAGCGCATCAACGCCATTGTCGTGATGACCGATGGCAGGGAGAACAACTCGAGCATTCGCCTGAAGGACTTGACCAGCAAGATGCGGCGCGAGAATCAATCTGGCGTATCAGTAGTAGTGTTCTGTGTCGCCTATGGCGACGATGCTGAGATCGATACGCTAGAGCAGCTATCGTCGGTAACGGGCGGCCAGACAAGGCGAGGAAGCACCGTGACGATTCAAGAGCTCTACAAGCTCCTTTCGACTTACTTCTAGAGATTAACTGGCCTGGCTTTGACAAGGAGCCACCCATGGCGAGAAACAACGAACTGAAACAGCGCGCGACGCAGGCGATCATCGCTCACGCCGTCTTTCGGCTGGAGAGCGCCCTGACGATCGCGCTAACAATGATCCTGGCAGTGCTGGTGCCGCAGCCGTTTCCGTGGTGGCAGTGGTGGTACTGGTTGGTGCTCGGGCTGGTTGGCGAGGTACTCGTCATCTATACCAGCGTTACCGATGAGATGACCGGACGCAAAGTGGTGTCGGACATGCTGAGACAGCAATTCAATCCGGCCGAGATTCGGTCGGCCGAGTACCGTCAGCGGGTGGAGAAAGCGTTGGAGTACCGGCAGCAGATCGAAGAACATGCGCGGCTGGCACCCAAAGGGTTGCTGCGAGACCACCTCATTGATACAACAGCCGGTGTGGCCGACTGGGTCTCCAATGTCTTTGGTCTGGCCAAGAGGCTGGACCGTTACCAGGCGGACTCGATGCTGCAGAGAGACCAAAGAGACCTGCCGCGCGAGATTGCTGCTCTGCGGGTGCGGTGGCAGCGCGAAGATAGCGACGCGGTCAAGCAGGAACTGCAGCAGGCGATCACGGCCAAGGAGAACCAGCTAGTCAATCTCCAAAAGCTGCAGAATGCCATGGAGAAAGCACAGTATCAACTGGAGACAACCCTTACCGCCCTGGGCACTGTGTACTCGCAGATACTTCTCATCAGTGCCAAGGATATCGATTCCGGCCGAGCTAGGCGCCTGCGCGAGGATATCTCTGACCAGGTGGCCGCGCTGCAGTCCTTACAGTCAACACTGGATGAGGTATATGGTCAGCCCGTGTAGGACACGAAGAGCTGTAGTGGTCGTGTAGGAGGTTGTTGGTGTTCAAGAGGAACAGATACGCCATCTGCGTTGCGGTGGTTTTGTCTCTGGTGCTGGTGACACAGACCGGGTGTGGGCGTTCCAGGCTCAAGGGCGAGGTGTTCGTCTACGTGGCGGCGCCACTATCCGGTTGGCAGGCTGACGGTGGTCAGACGGTTGTTGGCGGAGTGAGGCTCATGGCCGACAGGATCAACCGGGCTGGCGGATTGCTGGGCTATCACGTGAACGTCGTGGCTCTCGATGACGAAGCCGACTCTGACGTTGCAGTGAGCGTGGCGGAGCAGATCAAGGCGGCGCTGCAAGAGGGGAAAAAGGTCATCGGCGTCGTCGGGCACTATAACAGCGGCCAGACACTGGCGGCGATGGAGGTATACAAAGACCTGCCATTGATCATCGTTACTCCAACTGCCAGCGACGTGAGCATCACGCGCAAGGGCTATAGCAACTTTTTCCGGGTCAATGCCACCGACGCCGCCCAGGCACCGGTCGATGCGCGGTTCCTGGTTGAGAAGCTTGGGGCCAGGCGCATTGTGGTCGTTCATGCGAACAACGAGTACGGGCGCGGTCTGCGCGACCAAATGCGGTCGGCCTTGAAGACACTATCGCTGGAACCGTTGGCCGTGATCGAGATTCCCGAGGCCGCGACGAGCCAGAGCAAGGCCGTGGCGCAGATCAAGGAGCTCCAACCGGACGCCATCTTTCTGGCGGGTTACGAGACCGAGGGCTATGTGCTTCTTCCGGAGCTCCGCGAGGCAGGCATAACGGTACCGTTTATGGCCAGCGATGGTTGCTTCCTGTATGAATTCATCGATGGAAGCGGTCCGGCAGCCGAGGGGGCCTATGTCAGTGGCATCACGCCTGACCCCAAGGTTGTAGCCGACAAGAGATGGTGGGCCGATTATCAGCAAATTGAGACACGCAACCCCGGCACATACAGTGTGGCTGGATACAGTGCTATGGACGTGATTGCGGCGGGAGTTCGCCAGGCCAACAGCTTTGATGCCAAGCTGGTAGAGAAGGCGCTGCGCAGTCTCAAGTTGCAGACTCTGGTAGGTAGTGTACAATTCGACTCATCCGGCGACCTGGAGGAGCAAAAGGTGTACGTGTTTCAGGTCAAGGACGGCGAGTTTGTGCAGCTACCAGCGGAGTAACACCAGCGCACGGAGCTGATCCTGGGGGCGAAGCATGACTCTGCTCCCTCAACAGGAGATGACGGCTTGGACGGTCCCCGAATTGCGATCCGAATAGGTCCCCTGGCCATTGCGTGGTATGGTATCATCATTGTTGGTGCGGCAATGTTTGCCGCGTGGCTTGCTGAGAGAGAGGCCAAGCGCCGCGGCGACGACCCGGAGCATGTGTGGAACGCGCTCTTGCTCTGCCTGATCTTGGGCATGGTGGGCGCCCGGCTCTACCACATCGTATCGAGCCTTGACTATTACCTTCAGCACCCGATAGAGATGCTGAACACGCGGCAGGGCGGTCTGGCCATCTACGGCGCTGTGGCGGGGGGCGCACTGGGCCTGTGGATCTATACCCGCCGCAACAAGATGAACTTTGGCCACTGGGCCGATATCGCTGCACCTGGCCTCTTCCTTGCGCAGGCGATCTCACGCTGGGCAAACTATCTGAACCAGGAACTGTACGGCTTTCCAACCACGCTGCCCTGGGGCATCTACATTGATGCAGCTCATCGCATCCCGCCGTACGACAATCTGGTCCAGTATCCTCTCACCACGCGCTTTCACCCGACGTTTCTGTATGAATCGATCGGCAACCTGATCAACTTTGGCCTCGTGATGTACATTTCGCGCCGGTACGCGGATCGCCTGAAAGATGGCGACCTGATCATTCTTTACGGCATTCTTTACCCGTTGCTGCGCTTTTTCATCGAGTTCCAGCGCCCCGATGCCTGGAAGATTGCGGGCGTAGCAACCGCCCAGTGGATCGCCCTGGGCTCGGTGTTGTTCTGTGGAGGGTTGCTGCTGTACCGACACCGCAAGCAGGCCTAGCCAGAAAGGGCTGCAGGATGATACTGGTCGTGGCGTCGGGGAACGGAGAGGCAGGCATGGTTCCGGCCATGGAAATCTTGCGACATGGCGGGAGCGCGCTAGATGCCGTAGAGGCCGGAATCCGTGTCATCGAGTCGGATCCCGCCGAGAGTTCGGTTGGACTTGGCGGGCTGCCGAATGTTGTGGGTGAGGTCGAGCTCGATGCCAGCATCATGGACGGGCGCACGCTGGCGGCGGGCAGTGTGGGTGCATTGGCTGGGTTCGAGCACCCCATCTCTATTGCCCGTCGGGTGATGGAGTTGTCCCCTCACGCCTTCCTGGTAGGCGATGGAGCAGCCCGGTTCGCCGCGGAGACGGGTTTCTCTCCCTGTATGCTTCTCACCGCTCGCTCGCGACGAGTGTGGCAGCAAGGGCTGCCTGAGTCACTGTCAGCGCGAGGCCGCCGTGAGTTGCGTCGTCGTGGCGAGCTCCTGCCGATGGTGCGCCAGGCTGTCGAGCGCATCAGCCAGCATGGAACAGTCGATTTCATCGCTCGTGATGCCAACGGAAACCTGGCCTGTGGAGTCAGCACGAGCGGATGGCCATGGAAGTACCCGGGCCGACTGGGTGATTCCCCGGTCATTGGTGCCGGCAATTATGTCGACAATCGGTATGGTGCGGCGGCCTGCACTGGCTACGGTGAGCTGGTGATCCGTTGCAGCACTGCTCATAGTGTGGTGCTGTATATGCGCATGGGCAAGAGCATCCGTGCGGCCTGCCGCAGCGCCATCCATGACCTCGCGCCCCTGCTGGCCACGCACGGCGGTGCCGTCAACATCGTGGCAGTGGACCGAGAAAACAGATCCTTCGGGGTGACCAGCTCGGCGAAGGGTGGTAACTACTGGGTGGTGTCAGAAGGATCAGCAACCCCCGAAAAACGCGCGCTCGAAATCGTCGTGCCGTAGGCATTTGCGAAACTAGCAGGCGGTGGCAATAGAGAACGGACGCGAATCGCTGCTCGGTGCGACGTTGTGTAACCTCGGCGATGGCCTGATCCTGCGCACCGCTGGCACGTTGGCGGATGTGGAGCGGATCGCCGCTCTTGGTGCGCAGGTTCACTCGGATGATCAGGTTGCAGCCTATGCCCGATGGAAACTGGCCGACGGGCACCCCGCGATACGCCTTTCTGATGCGTTGTTTGTGGAGGACCTCCGAACTGGCAAGGTCGTGTCGTCTCTCTGCAGCTTTCCCCAGACCTGGTGCTATGAAGGCATTCGTCTGTCAGTCAGGGAGATAGCCCTGGTTGGCACTGACCCAGGCTATCGCAAGCGCGGCCTGATTCGCGCACAGATGCATCGCGTTCACCACGAAATGGGCGCCGCGGGTTGCTTGTTGGGTTGCATCGAGGGTATTCCTGGCTTTTACCGACAGTTCGGCTACGAATTCGCTGTCCCGCTGGGGAGTTGCGCCAAGCTAAAGCTGGCACAACTGCCTGCCGACGAAAAGGATTCCTCTGGCTCGATGACGGTTCGCCCCATGGATCTTGAGCGGGATCTGGCGACGGTGATGTTGCTGCATCGTCAGTCAGAGCTTGAGATCCAGGCCGAAAGAAGTGAGGCTCTGTGGCGTTACCTGGAAGAGGCGCCAGCCGGGGTACCCGACCGTCAGGAAACCTGGGTGATAGAGAACGGATCAAGAGCCATAGCCTACTTTCGCCTGCGCCAGAATATGTGGGGGCCATGGCTGGAGCTGGCCGAGATGTGCGTCGAGTCCTCTTTGGGGCTCGATGACAGGACCGTGGCATACGAGGCCATGCTTCGTTCCGCGCGCAGGATCGCCGTGGAGAGAAACTACCAGGGTCTATGTTTTGCTCTGGATCCGCGACATGAGCTGCTGAAACTGGTGACGGAGATGCATGCGGAACCAGAGCGGCAATACGCCTGGCAAGTCAAGGTCACGGACGCTGTCGAGTTACTGAAACGCATTGTTCCCGTCCTGGAGAAACGGTTGGCTGACTCTGCCTACAGGACCAGTAACGCCACCCTGGACATCAATTTGCTGCCAGACGTCGCTAGGATCAGCATTGAAGAAGGCAGACTGATCGGCGTGTCGTGGCTGCCCGGGCCTGTCAGGTCAGAGTGTGAACTGCGCGTGTCGGGACATCAGTTCACGCAGCTTGTGTTGGGCTATCGTGACTATGCAGCGTTGATGGACTTGTCTCTTGAGGCGTGGGTCCATCCACAAGTGAGGGAACTGGTAGGAGTTCTGTTTCCCCGATTGCGGGCCCTGGTCAACGGGGCCAATTGATACGGAGGGTGCCATGCAGGTCACAGTTGGTGCATCCATTCTGGAGCTTGTTCAGGGAGATATCACCGCGCAGGATACGGAGGCGATTGTCAACGCGGCGAACCCGAGCCTCCTGGGTGGTGGAGGGGTCGACGGGGCGATCCATCGGGCCGGAGGCCCGCAGATTCTGGAAGAGTGTCGACGGCTGGGCGGCTGCCCGCCAGGGCAGGCACGGATCACAGGGGGTGGACGGCTAAAGGCCCGTTACGTCATCCACACAGTGGGGCCGATCTATCATGGTGGGAACAAAGGCGAAGCCGCTACCCTGGCCGCTGCCTATCGTAATAGCTTGGCCCTGGCCTCTGAGCGAGGGATCAAGAGCGTAGCCTTCCCATCGTTGAGCACGGGGGCTTATGGCTATCCCCTTGAGTTGGCCGCCCCTCTGGCGCTCAAGACGGTACTGGAGTATATCCGGTTCCACCAGGATATTTCGCTGGTGCGGTTTGTGCTCTACGGAGACGAGGCTTACCGGGCCTATGAAAAAGCCCTGGCCGCCCTGACCAGCGTGACCGAGAAAGAGCAGGGCTAGTCCTCGCGATAGTGGCAGCCCTGGCTGACCTTGTTCTCCCATGCAGCCTGGGAGATGATCAAAGCCACTTGAACGGCGTTGCGCAACCCGATCAGGCTGTCGGACAGCTTGGTACTGCCGTAGAAACGGGTGATGTCTACCTGCAGGTTCCGCAGGTCGCTGATTGCCCGGTCGAGACGCCTGGCTGAGCGCACCAGGCCAACATAGTTCCACATGATATGCTGAATGTTGGCCATGTCCTGCTGAATCAGGGCCGGGTCGGCGGTGAGAGTCAAGCCCTCATCGTACCAGGGCGGGATATCAACATAGGCACAGCAGTCTTGATCCAATGTGCGCTGCGCATCCTCTGCCGCACGCGCCCCCCAGACCAACCCTTCCAAGAGTGAAGCGCTGCCCAGCCGGTTCGCGCCGTGTACGCCGGTGCAGGAAACCTCACCAACCGCATAGAGGTTGCGGATGGTAGAGCGGCCGTATTCGTCGACCCACACACCGCCACAGTGGTAGTGGGCCGCCGGGACGACAGGAATCCAATCACGTGTGATATCGACACCGAACTCGAGGCACTTCTGGTAGATGGCGGGGAAATGCGCCGTGATCTTGTCTGCCGCGAGGTACGACTTGAGGTCGAGATAGACGCAGGGGCTGCCGGTGGTCAACATTTCCTGGTGGATGCTGCGCGCGACAACGTCGCGCGGAGCCAAGTCGAGCCACTCGGGCGCGTACTTGTGCATAAACGGTTCACCGCGGTCGTTGACCAGCTTGGCCCCGGCACCTCGAACCGCCTCCGACACCAGGAATCGCGCCTGGTCCCGGTAGTAGAAAGCAGTTGGGTGAAACTGCACGAACTCGGCATTGATGATGCGCGCGCCGGCGTTGTAGGCCATGGCCAATCCGTCACCGCGAGCGGCAGGCGGGTTGGTGCTGTAGAGAAAAATCCGGCCCAGGCCGCCTGTGGCCAGTAGTGTCTTCCTGGCCAGGCAGGCTCGAACGCGACCGGTAGTTTGCTCAAAGAGGTAGGCTCCCACGCAGCACAGAGGCTCGTAGACAGCCAGGCGGTTGCGCGAATGATGCGACGTCGTCAGGAGGTCAACAGCAGTCGTTTTGGGCAGCAGAGTAATGTTAGGGCAGCTCCGCAGCGCCTCGACCAGTTTCTCCTGAATTGCCCGACCAGTGTAATCGCCGACATGGATAATGCGCTTGGTCGAGTGGGCCGCCTCTTTGATGCGCTCCATGCCATGGCCCGGCTCGTTGTCAAATGGCACACCGAGCGTGTCTACCAGCAAGTTCCGCACCAGGTCCGGGCCTTCCTCGGCCAGGATGCGGACGGCGACGGGGTTGCTCAATCCTGCTCCGGCGCGCTCGATGTCACCAATGAGGACCACTGGATTGCCGCGCTCGAAGGCGCGAACGCCGCGATGGGCGGAATCTCCGGCCTCGTGAACAATGCCGGCATCTCGATGCGCGAAGGCAGCGTCGAGGAATTTTCGCTCGAGGGCTTTCGCCGCATCATGAGCGTCAACGTCGATTCCGTTTTCCTGGGGGCCAAGCACGGCATCAAGTACCTGGCCAAGAACCAGCCCGGCTCGATCGTCAATATCAGCTCGATAGCGGGCTTGATCGCCAACCACACCTCGCCCGGCTACAACGCCTCGAAGGCCGCGGTCTGGCTGCTCTCCAAGAACATCGCGCTTTACTGCGCCAAGAAGGGCCTCGACGTCCGCTCCAACTCTATCCACCCCACCTTCATCGACACGCCGATCCTCGATCCGATCCGCACCATGTTCGGCAAGG
>Ga0116143_10001623_pt1 | contig 26425 bp, 18 predicted proteins | sample AD_UKC034_MetaG_FD_89745 | JGI IMG/M metagenome (GOLD analysis project Ga0116143, IMG submission 89745) | Active sludge microbial communities of municipal wastewater-treating anaerobic digesters from USA - AD_UKC034_MetaG | ecosystem: Engineered > Bioreactor > Anaerobic > Digestate | place: USA...
ATGTGGGGCGGTGAGACCAGCGCCGCCGAGCTGCGCCGCATTGCCGACGTGGTGGACAAGTACCAGATCCCCACCGTCAAGGTCACGGGCGGCCAGCGCATCGACCTCTTGGGCGTGAAGAAGGAAGACCTGCAGGCCGTGTGGCACGACATCGGCATGCCCTGCGGTCATGCCTACGGCAAGAGCCTGCGCACCGTGAAGACCTGCGTGGGCAGCGAATGGTGCCGCTTCGGCACGCAGGACAGCAGCGGCCTGGGGCGCGACCTGGAGCGCGCGCTGTGGCGCATGTACGCGCCGCACAAGGTCAAGCTGGCGGTGAGCGGCTGCCCGCGCAACTGCGCCGAGAGCGGCATCAAGGACGTGGGCATCATCGGTGTCGACTCCGGCTGGGAGATCCACATCGCCGGCAACGGCGGCATCAAGACCGAGGTCGCGCATTTCTTCACCAAGGTCAAGACGGCCGAGGAGGTGATGGAGATCAGCGGCGCCTTTCTGCAGCTCTACCGCGAGGAGGGCTGGTACCTGGAGCGCACCGTGCACTACGTCTCGCGCGTGGGGCTCGAGCATGTCAAGCAGAAGGTGCTCGACGACGCGGAGAACCGCAAGGCGCTGTGGGCGCGGCTGCAGTTCGCGCTCGAGGGCGAGCCCGACCCCTGGTTCGAGGGCGAGAAGGCGCGCGTGGACGAGCGCCAGTTCATCCCCATCGCCGTCGCCTGAGCCCCGAATATTTGAATCAAAAACGGCTCCAGCTCGCTACAGACAAGCGCCAGAAGCTATGAAAGGTATAGCCATGACCACGAATTGGAAGTACATCTGCCAGGTCGAAGACATCCCGCGCCAGGGCGCGCGCCGCGTGGCCCGGCCCCAGGGCCTCGAAGTAGCGGTCTTTCGTACCGCCGACGACGAGGTGTTCGCGCTGCTCGACCGCTGCCCGCACAAGGGCGGACCCCTGAGCCAGGGCACGGTCTATGGCAAGAGCGTCGCCTGTCCGCTGCACAACTGGACGATAGGCCTGTGCAACGGCCAGGCCGCGGCGCCCGACGAGGGCTGCACGCCGGCCTTTCAGGTCAGGGTCGATGGCGACGGCGCCGTCTACCTCGACGCCGAGGAACTGGGCAGCCATGCGCTGACGCAGACCCGGCCCGTCGCCGGGCCCGCGCTGCGCTGCACGTAAGGCCGCAGAGCAGAAAGGCTGGCGCGCGCATGAAGACGATCACCCCCTCCACCTGTCCCTACTGCGGCGTCGGCTGCGGCGTGCTGATCGAGAGCGAGGCCGGCCGCATCACCGGCGTGCGCGGCAACCCCGAGCATCCGGCCAACCAGGGGCGGCTGTGCTCCAAGGGCTCGACCCTGCACCTCACGGCGCGGCCCGAGCTTGCGCCCCAGGTGCGATTGCTGCAGCCGCAGGAGCGCGCCACGCGCGGCGCCGGCCCGCGCCCCATAGCCTGGAGCCAGGCGCTCGATGGCCTGGCCCGGCGCCTCGCAGACACCGTGCGCGCGCATGGCACCGACGCCGTGGGCATCTACGTCTCGGGCCAGCTGCTCACCGAGGACTACTACGCCTTCAACAAGTTCGCCAAGGGGCTGCTGGGCACGAACAACATCGACACCAACTCGCGTCTATGCATGAGCAGCGCCGTGGCCGGCTACAAGGCCACGCTGGGCGCCGACGCACCGCCCGCCTGCTACGAGGACATCGCACAGGCCGCCACGCTGTTCATCAGCGGCGCCAACCCGGCCTGGGCGCACCCGATATTGTTTCGGCGCATAGAGGACGCCAAGCGCGCCAACCCCGCGCTCAGGATCATCGTCTGCGACCCGCGCCGCACGGACAGCGCCGAGATAGCCGACCTGCACCTCGCGCTCCGGCCCGGCTCGGACGTGTGGCTCTACCACGGCATGCTGCGCTGCATGATCGAGCAGGGCTGGCTCGACGAGGATTTCATCGCCACGCGCACCGAGGGCTGGATGGGCCTGGCCGCGCTCGTGACCCAGGCCACGCCCGAGGCCGTCGAGCGGCATTGCGGCATTGCCCCTGCCGACCTGCTGCAGGCCGCGCGCTGGTTTGCCGGAGTGCAGGAAGGCTCGAGCACCCGCCTGCCCACGCTCAGCCTGTACTGCCAGGGCCTGAACCAATCCGCCCACGGCACGGACAACAACACCGCCCTCATCAACCTGCACCTGGCCTGCGGTCAGATCGGCAGGCCGGGCGCGGGGCCGCTGTCGCTCACCGGCCAGCCCAACGCCATGGGCGGGCGCGAGGTAGGGGCGCTGGCCAACCAGCTCAGCGCGCACCGCAACTTGGCCGACCCACAGCACCGCGCCGAGGTCGCCGCGCTCTGGGGCGTGCCCAGCGTCCCGGCCCAGCCGGGCAAGGCAGCCGTCGAAATGTTCCAGGCCGCCGCCGACGGGCATATCAAGCTCTTGTGGATTGCATGCACCAACCCCGCGCACAGCCTGCCCGACCAGGCCCTGGTGCGCCGCGCCCTGCAGCGCGCCGACTACGTGGTGGTGCAGGACGCCTATTGCACGGGCGCCACGGCACGCTACGCCGACCTGCTGCTGCCCGCGAGCACCTGGGGCGAGAAGGAAGGCACGGTCACCAACAGCGAGCGCCGCATCACCCGCGTGCGCGCCGCCGTGCCCGCACCGGACCTCGCCTGGGCCGACTGGCGCATCGTCACCGAGGTCGCGCGCCGCCTGCAGCCACTCTTGCCCGAGCGCGCGGGGCTGCCCAGCCTGTTCCCCTACGACGGCCCCGAGGCCATCTGGAACGAGCACCGCGAGAGCACGCGCGGGCGCGACCTGGACATCACGGGCCTGACCTGGGCGCAGCTGGAAGCCGCGCCGCGCCAATGGCCCTGCCCCGAGGGCGAAAAGCACGGCCGTGCGCGCCTGTACACCGACCGGCAGTTCGCCAGCGCCGACGGCCGCGCCCGCTTTGCCCTGCAGCTGCCCGGCACGGTGGCCGAGCCCACCGACGCGCGCCACCCCTTCGCGCTGATCACCGGGCGCCTGCGCGACCAGTGGCATGGCATGAGCCGCAGCGGCCTGGTCGAAAGCCTCTGGGCCCACGCCAGCGAGCCGCGCGCCGACATGCACGCCGCCGACATGGCGCGCCTGGGCCTGAAGGACGGCGACCTGGCCTACCTCACGAGCCGGCGCGGCAGCATCGTGGTGCCGGTGCAGGCCAGCGGCACACTCGCGCCCGGCCAGGTGTTTCTGCCCATGCACTGGGGCGACGAGGCCCTGGGCGGTGCCAGCAGCACGGGCCGGCGCCTGGCCGGCGTCAACGCCCTGACCAGCGGCGCGCGCTGCCCGCAATCGCTGCAGCCCGAGCTCAAGCACGCGGCCATCAAGGTGCTCAAGGCCGAGCTGCCCTGGGGCCTGTGGGCCCAGGCCTGGCTGCCGCTGGCCCAGGTGCAGCGCGTGCGCCAGCAGCTCGAGGCGCTGATGGACGAGTTCCCCTTTGCCAGCTGCAGCCTGTTCGGCCGCGCCGAGGTCGGCAGCGGCGTGCAGCTGCGCGCGGCCGCGCACCAGGCCGTCGATGAGGCGCTGATCGAGCGCATCGCCGGCCTGCTCGGCTTGCAGGGCGCGGGGCTGCTGGCCTACCGCGACGCGCGACGCGGCCAATGGCGCCGCGCGCGCCTGGAGCCCGCGGGCAAGGGGCAACAACTGCACGCCATGCTGCTGGCCGGTGACGTCAGCGCCCAGGCCTGGATCGCACCGCTGCTGCAGGAGTGCCACGACGCCCAGCCGCTGCGCCGCGCCCTGCTGCAGCCCGGCGCCGAGCCGCCACAGCCGCTCGCGCCCCGCGGCGCCACCGTCTGCGCCTGCGAGGGCGTGGGCGAGAACGCCATCACCGGCCTGCTCAAGGCCTGCGCGGGCGACGCCGGCGCACGCCTGGCGCGCCTGAAGGAGGAGCTGCGCTGCGGCACGCAATGCGGCTCCTGCGTGCCGCAGCTGCAGCGCATGGTGCAGGCCAGCATGGCATAGGGCAGGGCAAGGCCGTGAGGCCCTGCCCGTGCCGGCCGCGTTGCAAACACTCTTCCCAAACAAAACAGCCCGGTGGCGACACCGGGCTGTCTGTCGTGAGGGCAGGGGCGGTCAGGCCGCCTTCTCCACATGCCCCTGGCGCGTGTAGAGGAAGTCGATCACCGCCTTGCGGTACTGCTGGTAGCGCGCGTCCTCGGCCAGCTCCACGCGCGAGCGCGGGCGCGGCAGGTCGACCTGCAGCACCTCGCCTATCGTGGCCGCGGGCCCATTGGTCAGCATCACGATCTTGTCGGACAGCAGCACGGCCTCGTCCACGTCGTGCGTGACCATGACCACGGTGCTGTGCGTGCGCGCCACGATGTCCAGCAGCTCGTCCTGCAGCTTGGCGCGCGTGAGCGCGTCGAGCGCGCCAAACGGCTCGTCCATGAGCAGCACCTGCGGCTCCATGCTCAAGGCGCGGGCGATGCCCACGCGCTGCTTCATGCCGCCGGAGATCTCGCCCGGGCGCTTCTGGCCCGCGTGCGTCAGCCCCACGAGGGCCAGGGCCGCGGCGGTGCGCAGCTTGAGCTGGGCCTTGGTTTCCCGGGCGCCGAAGACGCGCTCGACGGCCAGGTAGATGTTGTCCTCGCAGGTCAGCCAGGGCAGCAGCGAATGGTTCTGGAACACCACGGCGCGCTCGGGGCCCGGGCCCTTGATCTCCTTGTTGGCGCACAGCAGCGCGCCGCCCGTGGGGCTGGTGAGTCCCGCGATCAGGTTGAGCAGCGTGCTCTTGCCGCAGCCCGAATGGCCGATCAGGGCCACGAACTCGCCCTTGGCGATGGTCAGATTCACGTCGCGCAGGGCAGGAAAGACACCCTTGGCGGTGCGAAAGGTCTGCTCCACGCCCTGGATTTCGATGTACTTGGTAGTGAGAGATGCATTCATGACGTTGCTCCTTGAATTTGCCAGGGCCACCGTGGAGCCGGCTTTGCCGGGCCACTGGTGGCGCCCCCTTGAGGGGGTGACGCGCCGGTCGGCGCGGCTCAGGGGTGGGTCAGGTCTTGACCTCTTCAAACGTGAAGGCCGTGGCCAGCTTGACCAGGGCGAGTTCGAGCAGCAGCCCGACGATGCCGATCACAAAGATGGCGATGATGATGTTCTTGACGTTCAGGTTGTTCCATTCGTCCCAGACCCAGAAGCCTATGCCCACGCCGCCCGTGAGCATCTCGGCCGCGACGATCACCAGCCAGGCCGTGCCCACGGCCAGGCGCACGCCGGTCAGCATGTAGGGCAGCACCGAGGGAAACAGGATCTTGGTCAGCACCTTCCACTCACTCAGGTTCAGCACGCGCGCCACGTTCAGGTAGTCCTGCGGCACACGCTGCACGCCCACGGCGGTGTTGATGACCATGGGCCAGATGGAGCAGATGAAGATGGTCCAGATGGCGGCGGGGTTGGCGCCCTTGAACACCAACAGGCCTATGGGCAGCCAGGCCAGGGGCGAGACCGGCCGCAGCAGGCTGATGAGTGGGTTGAACATGCGCGCGAGAAAGGCAAAGCGCCCGATGGCAAAGCCCGCGGGTATGCCCACCAGCGCCGCCAGGCCAAAGCCCACGGCCACGCGCTGCAGGCTGGCCAGCACGTTCCAGCCCACGCCCTGGTCGTTGGGGCCGTTGCGGTAGAAGGGGTCGCTGAAGACCTCCTGCGCCTGCAGCCAGGTGTCGTGCGGGCTGGGGATGCTGCCGCCCGTGCTGCTGGCTACCAGCGCCCACAGGCCGACGAGCAGCGCCACACCTAGCACGGGCGGCAGCACCGCGAGCCACAGGGCGCGCGAGAGCGCGCCCCAGTCACGCGCTGGCCGCGCCGCGGGTGGATTGGCGGGTTTTGCATCTTTTTGGGCTGCCGCGCCCGTGGATAAAGCGCTGGCAGCTATGGTTTTTGTGTTGTCCGCGCTGGAGTCCAGCGGGGCATGAAAGACGGCACTGACCATGGTGATCTCCTCTCGGAAAAAAAGGTTCACGCCTCTTGGGCCTTGATCTTGAAACCGTCGGCGTACTGGGCCGGGTTCTTGCCGTCCCACACCACGCCGTCGATCAGCTTGGAGCTGCGCATCGCGTCCTTGGGCACGCTGATCTTCATGGCGCTGGCCACCGACCGGTACAGCTCCACCTGGTTGACCTGCTTGGCCACGGCCAGGTAGTCGGGGTGGCTCTTGAGCAGGCCCCAGCGCTTGTGCTGGGTCAGGAACCACATGCCGTCGCTCAGATAGGGGAAGTTGACCGCGCCGTCGCCAAAGAACTTCATGTGGTTGGGGTCGTCCCAGCTCTTGCCCAGGCCGTTCTGGTAGCGGCCCAGGATGCGCTGGTTGATGGCATCCACGCCGGTGTTCACATAGGACTTGGCGGCAATGGTCTCGGCCATCCTGGTCTTGTTCGACAGGCTGGCGTCTATCCAGCGGCTGGCTTCCAGCACCGCCATCATCACGGCGCGCGTGGTGTTGGGGTATTTCTTGACGAAGTCGGCCGTCGTGCCCAGCACCTTCTCGGGGTGATCGCGCCAGATGTCCTGCGTGGTGTTGGCCGTGATGCCTATGCCGTCCATGATGGCGCGCTGGTTCCAGGGCTCGCCCACGCAGAAGCCGTCCATGTTGCCCACGCGCATGTTGGCCACCATCTGCGGCGGCGGCACGGTGATCAGCTTGGCGCCCGACAGCGGATTGATGCCCGCGGCCGCCAGCCAGTAATGCATCCACATGGCATGCGTGCCCGTGGGGAAGGTGCCGGCAAACGTGTATTCGCGCTTGTCCCTGGCCATCAGCGCGGCGAGCGACGGGCCATCGACCGCGCCCTTGTCGGCCAGGGCCTTGGACAGCGTGATCGCCTGGCCGTTGTGGTTCAGGCCCATGAGCACGGCCATGTCCTTCTTGGGGCCGGCCGTGCCCAGGTGCACGCCGTAGACCAGGCCGTAGAGCACATGGGCGAAGTCCAGCTCGCCGTTGACCAGCTTGTCGCGCACGCCGGCCCAGCTCGCCTCCTTGGTCGGGGTGATGGTCACGCCGTACTTCTTGTCAAAGCCCAGCACCGAGGCCATGACCACGCTGGCGCAGTCGGTCAGCGGGATGAAGCCGATCTTGACCTCCTTCTTCTCGGGCGCGTCCGAGCCCTGGGCATGCACCAGCGCGCGCAGCGCGGGGCTGATGCCGACGGCGCCGACGGCAGTGGCCTGCAGCAGTTGGCGGCGCGGCAGGCCGGTGGCGGGGGCCGCGGCAGTGGTGGTGACGGCGGCGGTGGTGGGCAGTTCTGTCATGGTGGTTCCTTTACTGTGAAAAATCCGGGGCAAAAAAAAGCGCCCTCACGCCGTCCGGTGGAGCACCGAATGCGTGAGGACGCCTTTGTCCTGGGGTGCGCCGCTTTCGCCGTTGAAAGTGCGCGGGGCAGACCTGCGTTGGCCTGAAAAACCTAAAGCAAGTGGTGTGCCAGTGTTGCCTGCCCTGGCTCAGCCGAGCAAATCTGCCGCGTCCAGCATGCGCTGCGCCACCTCGGCCACGCGCAGGCCGCGGTCCATGGCGGCGCGGCGCAGCCGGTCGTAGGCCTGCTGCTCGGCGATGGACTGGCGCTGCATCAGCAGGCCCTTGGCCCGGTCTATGAGCTTGCGCTCGTGCAAAGCGGTGCGTGCCTGCACCAGTTCGGTGCGCAGCGCCTGCTCATGGGCAAAGCGGGCCAGGGCCACCTCAAGAATCGGGCGTATGCGCTGCGGCGCCAGGCCGGCGACGACATAGGCCGTGACGCCCGCAGCCATGGCGTCCTTGACATGGGTCGTGTCCTCGTCGTCGGTGAACAGCACGATGGGCCGCGGCGCCTCGCGCGTGGCCAGCACCACATGCTCGAGCGTGTCGCGTGCCTCGCTCTCGGCGTCGACGATGACCAGGTCCGGCTGCAGCGCCGTCAGATGACCCTCCAGCAGCGCATCGGCCGGCAGCACGGCCACGAGGTTGAAGCCATGCTGCAGCAGGCCTATGCGCAGCGCGCGCGAGCGCTCGGCCTGGCGCATGGCGCGCTCGTCGGCCGGGTTGCTGGGGGCCAGGTCGGGGGCCACGACCACGATGCGAAGTTGCTCATCCATGACCAACAGCGAAGCAAGAGCCGCGCCAGCTTGCGCGCGATCGAGCCGCAGGACGCCGCGATGGCGCGGGCCATGCCGGCTCGGTGTCCCGCCATGGCGTGCAAACCTGGTCGACATGCGCATTTCGGCGTGGCATATCACGCAATCCTGGGGTAAATCCGGATGGCGAGCGAATGTCACCGGCTTGGCAGGTCAGTGCCATGGCCTACACTACGACGACTCCCCAGAAATGGGTACGAACAGATAAGAAAGTATTCGATTTAACCTCTTCTGCGGCCTCGCGTTTGCCTTCCTCACGCAAGCCGCACCTCGCCGCTCACAACGCCCTGATGCCCAAGACCTTCGCTGTCGCCTTGATCCTGCTGGCTGCCTCCGTGCACCAGGCCCATGCCGAGCCCGCGCAGCAGGATATGGAACGTCTGCTGGAACACAAGGGCCTGACCACCAGGCTCAGTGACAGCATCCACCAGGCCACCGACCGCGCCACCGATCTGATCCGCAACGCCATGGGCGCACTGGGCGTACCCTACCGCCGTGGCGGCACGTCGGCCGAAACCGGATTTGACTGCAGCGGGTTCGTGCGCAGCATGTATCAGCAGGCCGTGGGACTGATCCTGCCGCGCACGGCCGCTGAACAGGCAGCCTCCACCGCCCAGATCACCAAGACCGATCTGCAGCCCGGTGATCTGGTGTTCTTCAACACCCTGCGCCGCGCCTACAGCCATGTCGGCATCTATCTGGGCGATGGCAAGTTCATCCATGCCCCACGCGCCGGCGCGCAGGTGCGCGTCGAGAGCATGGACATCAGCTACTGGCAGAAGCGCTTCAACGGTGCGCGGCGGGTGCTGACGCGAGATTCAGCCGCCACCGAAGCGCCAGCCGCCCTGCCCCGCGTCACCGAGCGCCAGTGGCCGGCCCCCAGCGCCGTGCGCCTGGGTGGCGGCAGCGGCAAGTACGCCCTGCCCGCGCCGGCCGAAATCGAGCAGCCGCAGAGCGGCGACCGCATCTGATCCGCACACCGACCGATTGACCTTCCTCCAAAGGTAGGGGCCCGCAAGGGCCCTCTTTTTTGGTCGCGCCAGGAGCGCAGGCGGCAGGGCTCAGCCACCCATCCCTTCGGGGTTGATCAGCGGTGCGCGCGGGCGCGGCGGCGACGGCCGCTGCCACTGGCCATGGGGCGGGCGCGGCGACGGTCTGACGTCGGGACGCGGACCGTCCGGCCGACCGCCCCAATGTGGACGCGGAGGCGGTGGTCTGCCCCAGTCGTGATGCGGTGGCGGCGGCCGGCCCCAGTCGTGACGCCGTGGCGGTCGATCGTGCCAGTGGCGCGATCCGCCCGACCACCCCCACACCCCCAACGACACCGACGGCGCGCCGTAGTAGTACGGCGCCGGCGCGCTGTAGTAACCGGGCGTGACCACGGTGGTTTCGTAGCCGGGATAGGCCACCGCCGCACCAGGCTCATACGGCTCGACCGGTACGGCCACACAGCCGCCCAGCAGCGCCAGCGTGGCCGCCAGCGCACCTGCGCCCCAGGCGCGGGGAACCCGCACCGCATGCCAACCAACCATAGCTCTTGCTCCCTTGCAGGACGGCTGGCGACACCGAAGGGTGCCATGGCCCGGCAGCCGTCCGACGATGTTCAGACACCGTTCGGCCCCACAACGTTCCCGCTGCCGCGCCGGCTGACCTGCCAATCGAAACCGCCGGTATCCGTCAACCCGCGGCCGCCAGCCAGGCCGCTCCACGCACGCCGGACGAATCGCCATGGCGCGCCGCCACCAGCCGGGTGCGCACCACGTCGCTGAACACCTGCGGCCCCCACAGGCGCGGCAGCTCGGCGTAGAGCGCCTGGACGTTGCTCATGCCGCCACCCAGCACGATGACGTCGGGATCGAGCAGGTTGATCACCTGCGCCAGCGCACGCGCCAGCCGCTCGACATAGCGCGCCAGGCTGGCCTGCGCCGCCGCATCGCCGGCCTGCGCGGCGGCCACGATGGCGGCGGCTGCGGCCGGCCCGCCACCAGCCCGGGCATGGTCGGCCGCCAGACCGGGGCCGGACAGAAACAGCTCCTGGCAGGCGGTGCGCCCGCACCAGCAGCGCAGCGCCAGCTCGGGGGCGCCCGCGCGTGGCAGCGGGTTGTGGCCCCATTCGCCGGCCACGCCGTTGCAGCCGTGCAGCACCTGGCCGTGCACGGCAATGCCGGCACCCACGCCGGTGCCCAGAATCACCGCAAACACCACCTCGGCACCCGCCCCGGCGCCATCGGTGGCTTCAGACAGGGCCAGGCAGTTGGCGTCGTTGTCGACCGCCACCGGCCGACCCAGCAGGTGCTGCAGGTCCTCGCGCAGCGGCTGGCCGTTGAGCGCGGTGGAGTTGGCGTTGCGCACCCGGCCCGTCAGTGGTGACAGGCTGCCTGGAATGCCCAGGCCCAGCGGCAGGCCGCGCTGGCCCAGCTGGGCTTCGGCTTGCGCCACCAGATCGGCGATGGCGCGCAGGGTGGCGCCGTAGTCGCCCTGCGGCGTGGCCACGCGCTGGCGCAGCGCAAAGCCGCCTTGCGCGTCCAGCGCGGCGATCTCGATCTTGGTGCCGCCCAGATCGATCCCCAGGCGCAGCCCGCTCACCGCAGCACCCCGCGCGTTGCGCATCGGCGCGGCACGTTCATGCCCCGCCCGCCAGCAGCGCCTGCAGGCCGGCCTCGTCCAGCACCGGCACGCCCAGGGCCCGCGCCTTGTCGAGCTTGCTGCCGGCTTCAGCGCCGGCGATGACGTAGCTGGTTTTTTTGCTGACGCTGCCGGCCACCTTGGCGCCGGCGGCTTCGAGCAGGGCCTGGGCCTGCTCGCGCGTGAGCGTGGGCAGGGTGCCGGTGAGCACCACCGTCTTGCCGGCCAGTGGCAGGGTGGCACCGGGTGCGGGCGTGGCCTCGCTCCAATGCAGCCCGGCGGCGCGCAGCTGCTCAACCACCTCGCGGTTGTGCGGCTGGGCAAAAAAGGTGTGGATGCTTTCGGCCACCACCGGGCCGACGTCGCTCACCTGCGCCAGCTGCTCGGGCGTGGCGTCCATCAGCGTGTCCAGCGTGCCGAAGTGGCGTGCCAGATCCTTGGCCGTGGCCTCGCCCACGTGGCGGATGCCGAGCGCAAACAGAAAGCGCGCCAGCGTGGTGTCCTTCGATCTTTCCAGCGCTTCCAGCAGGTTCTGGGCGGACTTCTCGGCCATCCGATCCAGCGCCGACAGACTGACCAGACCCATGCGGTACAGGTCGGGCAGGCTGCGCACCACGTTGCCATCGACCAGCTGATCGACCAGCTTGTCGCCCAGGCCCTCGATGTCCATCGCCTTGCGGCTGGCAAAGTGCAGCAGCGCCTGCTTGCGCTGGGCCGGGCAGAACAGGCCGCCGGTGCAACGGTGGTCGGCCTCGCCCTCCTCGCGCACCACCGCGCTGCCGCACACCGGGCAGCTGGCGGGCATGGTGAACTCAGCCGTGCCCGGCGGGCGCTTGTCGGCGAGCACCGACACCACCTCGGGAATCACGTCGCCGGCGCGGCGCACCACCACGGTGTCGCCCACGCGCACGTCCTTGCGGCGCGCTTCCAGCTCGTTGTGCAGGGTGGCGTTGGTGACGGTGACGCCGCCCACGAACACCGGCGCCAGCTTGGCCACCGGCGTGAGCTTGCCGGTGCGCCCGACCTGCACGTCGATCGCCTGCACGGTGGTCAGCTCTTCCTGCGCCGGGTATTTGTGCGCCACCGCCCAGCGCGGCTCGCGCGTGACGAAGCCCAGCTCGCGCTGCAGTTCGAGTGAATCCACTTTGTAGACCACGCCGTCGATGTCGAAGGGCAGCGCGTCGCGCTGGGCTGCCACATCGGCGTGAAATGCTATCAACTCTGAAGCGCCTCGCGCTTGTCTGGCAAGCGCGGAGACCGGAAACCCCCATGATTTCAGGGCCTGCAGCACGGCCCAATGGGTGTCGAACCGAGGGCCGCCGTCGGCGGGCGCCGTCACCTCGCCCAGGCCGTAGGCGAAAAAGCTCAGCCGCCGTTCGGCCGCCAGCGCGGCATCGAGCTGGCGCACCGCGCCGGCGGCGGTGTTGCGCGGGTTGACGAAGGTCTTGGCGGCCTTGTCGCCGGCGGCCATGCGCTGGCGCATGACCTCGTTCAGGCGCTCGAAATCGTCGCGGCGCATATAGACCTCGCCGCGCACTTCGAGCAGCGGCGGCACGCCGGCAGCGGTTTCGCCGCCGGGCCGCCCCAAGGCGAAACCAGCCCCCTCGGGGGGCAGCGCAGCACGCGCAGCGGCAAGCGTGGGGGCGACCAGACGCAGCGGGATCTGGCCGATGGTGCGGATGTTGTGCGTGACGTCTTCGCCGGTTTCGCCGTCGCCGCGCGTGGCGGCCTGCACCAGCACGCCGCGTTCGTAGCGCAGGCTCATGGCCAGGCCGTCGAACTTGGGTTCGGCCACGTAGTCGATGGGCGCGCCGGCCAGCACGGCCTGCGCGGCCGGGCCCAGCGGCTGGCTGCGGTGGCGCTCGTCGTCGAGCTTGAGCAGGGTGCGCCGCTGCTCGCTGGCCAGATAGTCGCGCACGCGCTGATCGAAGGTGGCCGCGCCCTGGGGCGAGGTGTCGGTTTCGGTGCGGATGCTGAGCATGGGCACGGCGTGGCGCACCGGTGCCAGCGTGTCGAGCACGGCACCGCCCACGCGCTGGGTGGGCGAGTCGGGCGTGCGCAGCGCGGGGTGTTCGGCCTCGATGGCCTGCAGCTCGCGAAACAGGCGGTCGTATTCGGCGTCGGGCAGTTCGGGCGCGTCAAGCGTGTAGTACTGGTGGGCGGCGCGGTTCAGCCGGGCCCGCAGCTCGGCCGCTCGTCGGCTCACGTTTGCTTCGTTATTCATAGCTGCTCGCGCACTCTGGGCGGGCGCTGGAGGCCAAAACAATCTGAAATCAGCTGAACAGCCGGCGCGCCTGCGGCGAGCCGGCCGCCAGGTCGTGCTGCTCCAGCGTGTCGTACAGGCGGTCCAGGTCGGCGCCGATGCCATCGATCAGCTCGGGCCGCAGCGGCTGGCCGGCGTCGTCGGTGATGACCCCGTCCATGGCCTCGGCCAGCGCGAAGGCGATGTCGCGCAGGCGGTCGAACGGGCGCTCGGCCCGGTGCACCTGCGGCACGTCCAGGTTGAGCACCAGCGCCGTGATGGCGGCGTGCGCCACGTCCTCGGACAGCGCGGCCTGGGCGTCGAAACTCAGGTCCAGCAGCGGCGGCAGCCCCGGCTCGGCGGCGGGCAGCACCATGCGGCCGGGGATGGCGCCGGCCACGAAGCCCTGGCGCGCCGCCTGCTGCTGCACGAAACCGGGGCTCCAGGCGGCGCCGCGCGCGCGCAGGGTAAAGCCCAGCTGCGCGTCATGGGCGCTGGCGAACTGGTCGAGTTCGCGCGCGCGGGCCACTTCGTGCAGCATGTCGGGAAATTCCGGCGCACCACCCACGGCATCGGCGTAGCGCTGCGCACACATGACGAATTCGGAGAACTCGATGTCGTTGAGCGGGCCGGTGCGGTTGGCCAGCTGCACCCCCGCCTGCACCGCGTGGTAGCGCTGGCCGGCCTGGGGAAACTCCCACTCGCCACGGGTGTCGTGCTGGCCTTCGACCGCGAACGGCTTGCTGCCCACACGGCGCGTGGCCGGCAGCGCCGCCAGCAAGGCGTCGCCCGACACCACCCGGCCGTCCAGCGCGATGGGGGCGATGACGTCGATCAGCGCATCCAGCCGCGGACGCTTGTCGGGCAGCGGCAAGGGGCCGAGCGAAGGCAGGGCGGCTTCGGCGTCGAAGCTGGGCTCCTGGCGCTCGGGCGCCGCCATGGCCTCCTGCAGCCCGGGCTCCACGCGCTCGGCGGGCGCCGGCGCTTCGGGCTGCGCCTGGCGCGGCTGGTGGCGACGCGCGTTCCAGGTGTTGTAGGCGATCACGCCGCCCAGGATCAGGCCACCGGCCACCGCCAGGCCCACTTGCAGAGAACTCATGTCGACACAGCTCCTCGGGCGCCGCGCACGCCGGGCAGGACCCGCCTGGTCAGGGGCCGCGGGGCCGGCCGACGCACAGGCGCGCTCATGATGCTTCGGCCATCCCGACGGCGCTTTCCATGTCCACCGCCACGATGCGCGAGACGCCCTGCTCCTGCATGGTGACGCCGATCAGCTGCTCGGCCATTTCCATGGCGATCTTGTTGTGGCTGATGAACAGGAACTGCGTGCCCTGCCCGCTCATGCGCGTGACCAGCTTGGCGTAGCGCTCGGTGTTGGCGTCGTCCAGCGGCGCGTCGACTTCGTCGAGCAGGCAGAACGGCGCCGGGTTGAGCTGGAAGATGGCAAACACCAGGGCGATGGCCGTGAGCGCCTTTTCGCCGCCCGACAGCAGGTGGATGGTCTGGTTTTTCTTGCCGGGTGGTTGCGCCATCACCTGCACGCCGGAGTCGAGGATTTCCTCGCCGGTCATCACCAGCTTCGCCTGGCCGCCGCCGAACAGCTCGGGGAACATGCGACCGAAGTGCTCGTTGACGGTGTTGAAGGTGCCGCCCAGCAGCTCGCGCGTTTCAGCGTCGATCTTCTTGATGGCGTCTTCCAGCGTGGTCATGGCCTCGGTCAGGTCGGCCGACTGCGCGTCCAGGAACTGCTTGCGCTCGCGCGCCGTGGTCAGCTCGTCCAGCGCCGCCAGGTTGACTGCGCCCAGCGCCTGGATGCCCTGGTGCAGGCGGTCGATTTCGCCCTGCAGGCCATTGAGGCGCACGCTGCCTTCCTCGATCGAGCGCGCCACCGCCTGCAGGTCGGCCTGGGCGTCGGCCAGCAGCTGCGTGTACTGCTCGGTGCCCAGGCGCGCCGCCTGCTCCTTGAGCTGCAAGTCGGTGATGCGCTGGCGCAGCGGGTCGAGCTCGCGTTCCAGCCGCAGACGGCGTTCGTCGCTGGCGCGCAGGCGCGCGGTCAGGTCGTCGTAGCTGCTGCGCTGCGCCGCCAGCGCCTGTTCGCGCTCGAGTTTCAGGCCCAGCGCGGCCTGCAGGCCGGCCTGGGCGGCGGCGTCGGTCAGGCGCTCCAGTTCCTCGCTGGCGCGCTGCTGCTCGGCCTCGATGGCGGCGCCCTGCTGCTGGGCGGTGTCGATGGCGCGCGTGAGCTCGTCGCGGCGCGCCTGCAGGCTGCGCTGGGCGAACTGGGCCTCCTGCAGCTCGCGCTCCAGCGTGCGCTGCTGCTCGCGCGCCTGGTTCAGGCGCTGCTCGGCGTCGATCACGCGCTGGTCCAGGCCGGCGTGGCGCTCCTGCGTGTCGGCCAGCTGCATGTCCAGCTCTTCAAAGCGCGCCTCGGCGGTGATGCGGCGCTCCTGCAGCGCTTCCAGGCCGGCATCGACCTCGGCCAGATCGGTGCCGATCTGCTCGCTGCGGGCGCGCGTCTGCTCGGCCAGCTGGCTCAGGCGCAGGGTTTCGACCTGCAGCTCGTGCGCGCGTTGCTGCGCCTCGGCGGCGTCGCGGCGGCTGCCGGTCAGCTGTTCGGCGGCGGCGCTGTAAGCGGCTTCGGCCCGCACCAGGGCGCTGCGCGCTTCATCGCTGATGAGCTGCTGGGCGCGCAGCTGTTTGTCGAGGTTCTCGATTTCCTGCGCGCGCGCCAGCAGGCCGGCCTGTTCTGAATCGGGCGCGTAGAAGCTGACGCCATGCGCGCCGACGGCGTGGCCACTGGCCACATAGATGGCCTCGCCCGGCTTGAGCTGAGCGCGCTGGGCCAGCGCGGCTTCCAGGCTGTCGGCGGTGTAGCAGCCGGCCAGCCAGTCGGCCAGCAGGGCTTTCTGCCCGGCGTCGTGCAGACGCAGCAGGTCGGCCAGACGCGGCAGGCCGGCCGCGCCTTCGGGCAGCGCGGCGGCCGGCGGACTGTAGAAGGCCAGCTTGGCCGGCGGCGCGTCCTGGGCGAAGGCGCGCACCATGTCCAGGCGGCTGACTTCGAGCGCCGACATGCGTTCGCGCAGCGCCGCTTCCAGCGCCGCTTCCCAGCCCGGCTCGACGTGCAGGCGGCTCCACAGCCCCGGCAGACCGTCGAGCCCGTGCTTGTGCAGCCAGGGTTGCAGCTTGCCGTCGGTCTTGAGCTTGTCCTGCAGCGCGCGCAGCGCGTCCAGCCGCGCCGACAGATCGGCCTGGCGCGCCGCTTCGGTGTTGACCGCCTGCTGGGCTGCCCGGCGTTCGTCGTCGAGCCGCGGCACGCTGTCCTGCAGCTCGGCCAGCCGCGCCTGGGCGACTTCGGCGCCGTCCTGCGCCGCCGACAGCTGCTGCTGCAGGTTCAGCAGGCGCTGCTCGTCGGGCGCGGCCAGGGCGTTGCGGTCGGCCGCCAGGCGCTCGCGCCGCGCCTGCAGCTGGCGCGTCTGCTCTTCGATGCCGCGCTGCTCGGCGGCCAGCACCTGGATCTGCTGCTGCACCTGGGCGACGGCGGTGCGCTGCTCGGCGGCGCCGGCCTGGGCGGCACGCAGCGCCTCCTGCAGGTCGGGCAGCGTGAACTGCTGCTCCTCCAGTTGCGCCGAGAGCGTGATGGCACGGTCTTCGGCGTCGACGCCCTGGACCGCCAGTTGCTCGATGTCGGCCTCGGCCTGGCTGCGCCGCTCGGCCCACTGGCCGAGTTGCTCCTTCAGTTGCAGCAGGCGCGCTTCGGCGCGCTGGCGGCCTTCGACGACGAAGCGGATCTCGGCCTCCAGCCGGCCGACCTCGGCGCTGGCTTCGTACAGCAGGCCCTGCGCCTGGTTGACCTGATCGCCGGCGGCGTAATGCGCCTGGCGGATGGTTTCCAGCTCGGCTTCGACATGGCGCAGATCGGCCAGGCGCGACTCCAGGTCGTTGACCGCCTTGTCGGCCTCCTGCCTGAGCCGGCCCTGGCCCTCGTCGGCCTCGGCGCGCTTGAGAAACCACAGCTGGTTCTGTTTGAGCTGGGCCGCCGCCTGCAGGTTCTGGTACTGCTGCGCCACCTCGGCCTGCTTTTCCAGCTTGTCGAGGTTGTGGTTGAGTTCGCGCAGGATGTCTTCCACCCGCGTGAGGTTCTCGCGCGTGTCGTGCAGACGGTTTTCGGTTTCGCGCCGGCGCTCCTTGTACTTGGAAACGCCCGCGGCCTCCTCCAGAAACAGGCGCAGCTCTTCGGGTCGCGACTCGATGATGCGGCTGATCGTGCCCTGGCCGATGATGGCGTAGGCGCGCGGGCCCAGACCGGTGCCCAGAAACACGTCCTGCACGTCGCGCCGGCGCACCGGCTGGTTGTTGATGTAGTAGCTGCTGGTGCCGTCGCGCGTCAGCACGCGCTTGACCGAAATCTCGGTGAACTGGCTCCACTGGCCGCCGGCGCGGTGGTCGCTGTTGTCGAACACCAGCTCCACCGACGAGCGCGACGCCGGCTTGCGCGTGGTGGTGCCGTTGAAGATCACGTCCTGCATCGACTCGCCGCGCAGCTCGGACGCCTTGGATTCGCCCAGCACCCAGCGCACCGCGTCCATGATGTTGGATTTGCCGCAGCCATTGGGGCCCACCACGCCGACCAGTTGGCCGGGCAGCATGAAGTTGGTGGGTTCGGCGAAGGACTTGAAGCCCGACAGCTTGATGGAATTGAGACGCACTGGCGCTGGACAGGCCCGCGGGCCGACGGTGAAATGCGGAAACTGTCAATGATAGCGCGCGCGACCTGCGACAAGTGCGCCTACGATCGCTCGCCGATCATCCGATGCACTATGCTATTGATAGCTGCGTGCGCTTTTGCAGCAAACGCTGGAGGTCGCTTCTGCTCGATGTTGGCGAGGGCACACCGGGCACCCGATCGAACCCACGATGCCGCATCTCCCGGGTCACTGCAGCGGATCACCGATCAGCACGCTCTCCAGAGGACGCACACCCTCGCTGCCCAGGGCACTGCGCAGGCGCGGCAACAGGTCCACCAGACCCTCAAAGCCAGCTGCTTCCTCCACCGCCAGGTTCAACCGGAAGCCCTTGAGTCCCAGTTTGGCCGTCAGCTGGGTGGCCATGGGATAGGCCACACGGTAGCGCCGAGCGCGTTCGTCGTCCGTCAGATCGGGTGCCGCAGGATCACCCGACCCGGAAGCGGCGCCATCACCGGTCGCCGTCACGCGCCCGGCTCCGCCGGACGACCCGTTCAGCGAGGCACCGCCCGCGCTACCGTTGAGCGACATGCCGCCGCTGGCCACCACCACCAGCCCGCGTTGCACCAGCAGCTCGACGTCTGTCGCCGTCACACCCAGCGTCGCCGTGGCCTCCAGCACTTCGCGCACGCTGCGTTTGCCGTCAATCAATATCAGCACCGAGCGCTGCGCTCGGGTCAGGTCCACCGCATGGCGATCCTTGACCGCCTGCAGGCCAGATTCGGATTTGGCGTAAATCATGTTCAGACAGTCAGGATATCAATCCAAATGATTACATTACAATTGGAAACGCCTTGCTTGGCAACGCTTTCCTTGTTAGGACTTTCCAGTAGTCCGGTGTGCCGCATTCCTGGATCGTTCCTGTGCGAGAGACACTAGCACCAGCGCAACGTCTGGTGTCGATTGGTCTGTGGTGAACAGGGTGCCGAGCGTGAAATTCTCGGCATGTCGGGGCCTCACGATGGTCGTTGCGCTCCTACAATGAAACCGTTTTGCCTATTGAGGCTGGTTCAGGGCGCGAGCCGGCAGGCCCCGCCATGGACCTACCCGCGTCGACCGGCGCGCCATCGTCCAGCATCCGAGTCACTGCCATGCCCAAGCCTGTTGCTTCCACCACCATGATGGACCGCATCCTGCACCTGATGGCCGAAAAAAAGGCCTCGGACGTGTACCTGTCGGCCCACGCACCGGCCACCATCCGGATCAACGGCGTCAGCATGCCGATCAACAACCAGGTGCTGCCCCCCGAGGCGACGCTGAACCTGCTGATCGATGTGGTGCCGCCCAACCGCATCGAGGAGTTGAAGGAGACCGGGGAGCTGAACATGGCGATCCCGATTTACGGCGTGGGCAATTTCCGTCTGTCGGCCATGCGCCAGCGCGGCACCTACGCGGCGGTGATCCGCTTCATCAGCCCCGAGATCCCGGACCTGGACTCGCTCAACCTGCCCAGCATCCTCAAGCACCTGGTGATGGAAAAGCGCGGCCTGGTGCTGATGGTGGGCGCCACCGGCAACGGCAAGTCCACCACCCTGGCGGCCATGCTGGACCACCGCAACCGCAACGCCACTGGTCACATCCTGACCATCGAGGATCCGATCGAATACGTCTTCACCAACCACAAGTCGCTCATCAATCAGCGCGAGGTGGGCACCGACACGGCGGCGCTGCAGATCGGGCTGAAGAACGCCCTGCGGCAGGCGCCCGACGTGATCATGATCGGCGAGATCCGCGACCGCGAGACCATGACCGCAGCCATCGCCTACGCGCAGTCGGGCCACCTGTGCCTGGCCACGCTGCACGCCAACAACAGTTACCAGGCGCTCAACCGCGTGCTCAGTTTCTACCCGGTCGAGGTGCGCCCCACCCTGCTGGGAGACCTGTCGGCGGCACTCAAATCGATCGTTTCCCAGCGTCTGGTGCGCACCACCGAAGGCAGCCGTGTGCCGGCGGTGGAGGTGCTGCTCAACACCAAGCTGGTGGCCGACCTGATCGAGAAGAGCGACTTCTCCGGCGTCAAGGACGCCATGGACAACGCCATCGCCGAAGGCTCGCAGACCTTCGAGCAGGATCTGGCGCGCCTGATCCTGGAAAACCGCATCGACCGCAAGGAAGGCCTGGCCAACGCCGACTCGCCCACCAACCTGATGTGGCGACTGCAGAACCAGACTGTCCGCCACCTGGCGCGCAAGCCCGAAGAAGAAGAGCGCCCGAGCGACGAACCGTCCTTCACCGACATCACGCTCGACGTGCGCCCCAGCGGCTTCGGCAAGTCCGGGTTCAGCCGCAGCGGCTACCGCGATTCGGGCTTCCAGGACTCCAAGGTCGGCAGCTTTTCCGATTCACACATCGGCGATGCCTAAGGGTCCATCCCTGACGCATGTCGAATGACCTCGCGGCGCTTCGATGACCCATGGGTCAGGGGCAAGGCGGGGCGTCATGGGTCGTCCGGCGGCACGCCGATGCCGGCCTGCATCCCCGCCGCGCGCGCCGGGGCATGAAAGAATGCGGGCCTGCTCACCGCCGCGCCCCAGCCTCGCCCCTCCATGACCACCACGCGCCGCCTGGCCGAAGCCCTGATCGCCCGCCCCTCCGTCACGCCGGCCGACGGCGGCTGCATCGACCTGATCGCCGAACGCCTGGCGCCGCTCGGGTTCGAGCCCGAATTCATCGACCGCGGGCCGCCCGAATGGCGCGTCCGCAATCTGTGGTCCAAACGGGTTCCAGCGCAATACCAGCAAGCGCCGCAAGCTATTGAAACGATAGTATTTGCCGGCCATGTGGATGTGGTGCCGACCGGCCCGGTCGAAGCCTGGACCAGCCCGCCCTTCACCCCCACCGAGCGCGCGGGCCGGCTGTACGGGCGTGGCGCCAGCGACATGAAGGGCGCCATCGCCGCCTTCGTGGTGGCGCTCGAGGAGTTCCTCGCCGCCCGGCCCGAGGCGCCGCTGGCCCTCGCCCTGCTGCTGACCAGCGACGAAGAAGGCCGCGCCCTGGATGGCACCCGCGTGGTGTGCGAGTGGCTGGCCGCGCGCGGCGAGCGGCTGCACGCCTGCATCGTCGGCGAGCCGACCGCCCAGCGCCACAGCGGCGACATGGTCAAGAACGGCCGCCGCGGCTCGCTCAGCGGCCGGCTGGTGGTGCGCGGCGTGCAGGGCCACGTGGCCTATCCGCACTTGGCGCGCAACCCGATCCACCAGCTGGCGCCCGCCCTGGCCGAACTGGCCGCCACCGCCTGGGACGCCGGCAACGCCCACTTTCAGCCCACCGGCTGGCAGGTCAGCAACCTGCACGCCGGCACCGGCGCCGGCAACGTGATCCCGGGCCAGGCGGTGGTGGACTTCAACTTCCGCTACGGCACCGCCTCCACGCCGGCCAGCCTGCAGGCGCGGCTGCAGGCGGTGCTGCAACGCCACGGGCTCGACCACACGCTCGAGTGGACGCTGGGGGCCGAGCCCTTCCTCACCCCGCCGGGCAGCCTGCTGGACGCGGTGCAGGCCGCCATCGCCGCCGAAACCGGCCTGCAGCCCGAGTTGTCCACCACCGGCGGCACCAGCGACGGGCGCTTTCTGGCCCGCATCTGCCCGCAGGTGATCGAGCTGGGATCGCCCAACGCCAGCATCCACCAGATCGACGAACACATCGAGCTGGCCGAGCTGGAGCGGCTGAAGAGCATCTACCGCCGCGTGCTGGAGCAGCTGGCCGCCCAGGCCCGGGTGGCGCAGCTGCGTTGACCTTCACCCCGAGCGGTGCGCCGGCCACGCACCCGCCGGCGCCGTTTTCCGCATGACCACACTCACCCAACTCATCACCGACACCGAACGCCAGCTCAGCGCGGCGGGCGTGGCCTTTGGCCACGGCACCACCAACGCCCGCGACGAAGCCGCCTGGCTGGTGCTGCACGCGCTCGGCCTGCCGCTCGACACCGACCTCAGCGGTTCCGAAGGAAATCAGCCCGTATCGCCCGCCGGTCAAGCGCAAGCAGCTATGCTTTTGAAAGCGCGCATCGACACCCGCCAGCCGCTGGCCTACCTGACCGGGCAGGCCTGGCTGCAAGGCGTGCCGTTTCATGTGGACGCGCGCGCCATCGTGCCGCGCAGCCTGATCGCCGAACTGATCGCCGACGGCGGCATCGACCCCTGGCTGTCCGAACGCACACGCCGCGTGCTCGACCTGTGCACCGGCAACGGCAGCCTGGCCGTGCTGGCCGCCCTGGCCTGGCCCGAGGTGCAGGTGGATGCGGCCGACCTGAGCCGCGATGCGCTGGCGGTGGCGCGCCCGAACGTCGAGCGCCACGGCCTGCAGCAGCGCATCCGGCTGATCGAAAGCGACGGCCTGGCCGCCTGCCCCGGCCCCTACGACCTGATCGTGTGCAACCCGCCCTACGTCAACGCCGCCAGCATGGCCGCGCTGCCGCCCGAGTTTCGCGCCGAGCCCGCGCTGGCGCTGGCCGGCGGCGCCGATGGCATGGACTTCATCCGCCCGCTGCTGCGCCAGGCGCCGGCGCACCTGAACGCCGGCGGCGTGCTGGTGCTGGAGATCGGCCACGAACGCGCGCACTTCGACGCCGCATTCCCGCAGCTGCAACCGGTGTGGCTGGACACCAGCGCCGGCGACGCGCAGGTGCTGCTGCTCACGCGCGAGGCGCTGGCGCCATGATCCAGCTCAGCAACGTCAGCCTGCGCCGCGGCGCCCGGTTGCTGCTGGACGGCGCCAGCGTCACCCTGCACCCGGGCGAAAAGGTCGGCCTGGTCGGCCGCAACGGCGCCGGCAAGTCCAGCCTGTTCGCGCTGCTGAGCGGCGCGCTGCACGAAGACAGCGGCGACTGCGCCAAGCCCGCCGGCTGGCGCCTGGCCCAGGTGGCACAGCAGTTGCCAGAAACCGAAGACAGCACCACCGATTTCGTGCTGCAAGGCGACGAGCGCCTGTCCGAGCTGCGCCGCCAGCTGTCCAGAGCCGAGCAAACCCAGGACGGCATGGCGATCGCCCAGGCCCACAGCGACCTGCACGACGCCGGCGCGCACGACGCCCGCGCGCGCGCCGAGGCGCTGATCCTGGGCCTGGGCTTTCAGCCGCACGAGCTGGCGCGGCCGGTCAACCGCTTTTCGGGCGGCTGGCGCATGCGACTGCAACTGGCGCGCGCGCTGATGGCGCCCAGCGACCTGCTGCTGCTCGACGAGCCCACCAACCACCTCGACCTGGACGCGCTGGTGTGGCTGGAAGGCTGGCTGGCGCGCTATGCCGGCACGCTGATCGTCATCAGCCACGACCGCGAGTTCCTCGACGCCGTCACCCGCGTCACGCTGCACATCGAGGGCGGGCGCCTGACCCGCTACGGCGGCAACTACAGCGCCTTCGAAGACCTGCGCGCCGAGCAGCTCAGCCAGCAGCAGGCGGCCTGGGCGCGCCAGCAGGACAAGATCGCCCACCTGCAGAAGTTCATCGACCGCTTCAAGGCCAAGGCCACCAAGGCGCGCCAGGCGCAAAGCCGCGTGAAGGCGCTGGAGCGCATGGAACGCATCGCCCCGGTGCTGGCCGAGGCCGAGTTCCAGTTCGAGTTCAAGGCCCCGCTCAGCCTGCCCAACCCCATGCTGGCGATCCGCGACGCGGCTTTCGGCTACCGTGCCGACGCTATCAAAAAAGAAGCTGCTGGCGCAGACCCGGCAAGTCCAAGCGGCGCTTCCGGCACTGAAAGTGCGGCACCCCCGGCCTACGCCACCAGCGCCACCGTGCTGGCCGAACAGGCCGCGCGCGGCGAGCTGCCGCCCGGCCTGCGGCCCGGCGACCGCGTGATCCTGCGCGGCGTCAGCCGCACCGTGCTGGCCGGCCAGCGCATCGGCATCCTGGGTGCCAACGGGCAAGGCAAATCCACCCTGGTCAAGACCATCGCGCGCGAGCTGGCGCCGCTGGCCGGCAGCGTGACCGAGGGCAAGGGCCTGGCCATCGGCTACTTCGCCCAGCAGGAGCTCGACGTGCTGCACACCGACAGCACGCCGCTCGAGCACATGGTGCGGCTGGCGCGCCAGAGCGGGCGCGAAGCCAGCGAAGAGGCGCGCGAGCAGCAACTGCGCAACTACCTGGGCACCTTCAACTTCCCGGGCGACATGGTCAACCAGCCGGTGGGCCAGTTCAGCGGCGGCGAAAAGGCGCGCCTGGTGCTGGCCATGATCGTCTGGCAGCGCCCCAACCTGCTGCTGCTGGACGAGCCCACCAACCACCTGGACCTGGCCACGCGCGAGGCGCTGGCGGTGGCGCTCAACGAATTCGAAGGCACGCTGATGCTGGTCAGCCACGACCGCGCCCTGCTGCGCAGCGTGTGCGACGAGTTCTGGCTGGTGGCGCGCGGCAGCGTGCAGCCGTTCGACGGCGACCTGGAAGACTACCAGCGCCACCTGCTGGATGAAGCGCGCCGGTTGCGCGAGCGGGTCGTCGCGTGCGCTCCTGAAACCATAGCTGACGGCGCAAGCCAGGAAAGCGCCAGGGCCCCAAAACCTGCTGAACCGCCACTCAATCCGGCCGAGCAGCGGCGCGCCCAGGCGCAGCGGCGCCAGCAGCTGGCGGAGCAGACCCGGCCGCTGCGGCGCGCACTGGCGCAGGCCGAGCAGCGCATGGAACAGCTCGGCGCCGAGCGCAGCGCGCTCGAGCAACGCCTGTCCAGCCCCCTGCCCGCCGGCGACATCGCCGACGCCGGCCGGCGACTGAAGGCGCTGGCCGAGGAGCTGCAGACGCAGGAAGACGAGTGGCTGCGCCTGTCGGGTGAGATCGAAGCCATCGAGCAAGGCGCCGCCGCAACCTGATGGGCTTGGCGTTCAAAAACCGCGACGCATGACCCCTTGGACCTCGCGGCGCAGCGAGGTCATCCGTCATTGGTCGTTGGTCGTTGGTCATGCGAGTTGGCATGAACCGTCACGCCACCGACGGCGCGCCGTGGCGGCCGCCGCGCGCCCCGCGCGCCCGTGTGGACGACCGATGGGTGCGGTACAGTGCAGGCCGTCCAGCGTTCATCCACCAGGGAAGGCATCCAACATGAGCATCATCGTCACCCTCGTCGTCGGCTTCATCGTCGGCCTGATCGCGCGCGCCATCATGCCGGGCAACCAGAGCATGGGCCTGATCATGACCACCATCCTGGGCATCGTCGGCTCGCTGGTGGCCGGCTACGGCGGCGCCGCCCTGGGCCTGTACGCAGCCGGCACGCCGGCTGGCTGGATCGCCTCGGTGGTCGGCGCCATCATCGTGCTGTGGATCTACGGCATGGTGAGCAAGAAGGGCTGAGCGTCGCGTCTGCCCGCCACCGGCAACCCACGCCGGCGGCGCGTCGGGCTCACTTGCCCTGACCTTGGAACCAGCGGCCCACCAAGGCGCGCTCGTCCTCGGTCATCTGGGTCGAATTGGCCAGCGGCATCAGCTTGCTGGCCACCACCTGCTGGTAGATCAGCTGGGCGTTGGCGCTGACCAGCGCCTCGCTGTCCACGCGCAGGTTCTTCTGCTGCACGGCCTCGCCGTGGCAGACGTAGCAGCGCTGCGCCAGGATCGGCTGGATCTGCGCGTAGCTCACCTTGGCCGGCAGGGCCGCCGCGGGCACCGCCGGGGCCGGCTTGAGCCAGGCGATCAGCGCCAGCAGCAGCACCACGCCGGCGGCCGCATAGGGCCAGGGGTTGCCCACGCGGCCCAGCTTGTAGCCGTGGCGCTGCACGAAGAACAGGCGAATCAGCGCGCCGGTCAGCATCAGCACCAGCAGAATCGCCCAGCGCTGCGGGTGGCTGTAGATGAAGCTGTAGTGGTTGCTGAGCATGGCCACCAGCACCGGCAGCGTGAAGTAGGTGTTGTGCACGCTGCGCTGCTTGCCGCGCTTGCCGTAGATGGCGTAGTCGGCCGGGTTGTAGGGCTGGCCGCTGGTCATGGCCGCCACCACCTTGCGCTGGCCGGGGATGATCCAGAAGAACACGTTGGCGCTCATGGCGGTGGCCAGCGACGCGCCCACCATCAGAAACGCCGCACGGCCGGAAAACAGCTGGAACGCAATCCACGACGAGCACACCACCACCGCCAGCACCAGCGCGCCGACGATGCGGTCGCCGTTCGCACGCTGACCGAAGATGCGGCAGATGGCGTCGTAGATGAACCAGAACGCCGCCAGGAACACCAGCGCGCCGATGCCGGCGGCCAGCGGCGACCAGTCGAACACCTGCTTGTCGACCAGGAAGATGCCGGCGTTCCACAGGTAGAGCACCACGAACAGCGCAAAGCCGGAGATCCAGGTCCAGTAGCTTTCCCAATAGAACCAGTGCAGGTGGCTGTCGATGCCGCCCTTGGGCGCCACCATGTACTTCTGCGCGTGGTAGAAGCCCCCGCCGTGCACCGACCAGATGGCGCCGTCGACACCCTTGACCTTCAGGTCTTCGGCGGTGGGCGCCAGCAGGCTGCTGTCGAGAAACACGAAATAGAAGGACGAGCCGATCCAGGCGATGGCGGTGATGACGTGCAGCCAGCGCAGCAGCAGGTTGGCCCAGTCGAGAAGATATGCTTCCATGCGTGAGTGTCCCTTCTTCGGGCTTGCCACCGCGGGCGCTGCAAGCCGCTTTCAGGAGATCGCGCTATCGGGGGGCGTCACGCACTGCCTCATGGACGACTCTCGGGCACCGCTGCGATCTCGGTCGGATTGTATACAATTGGGTATGCA
>Ga0116143_10001627_pt1 | contig 26405 bp, 22 predicted proteins | sample AD_UKC034_MetaG_FD_89745 | JGI IMG/M metagenome (GOLD analysis project Ga0116143, IMG submission 89745) | Active sludge microbial communities of municipal wastewater-treating anaerobic digesters from USA - AD_UKC034_MetaG | ecosystem: Engineered > Bioreactor > Anaerobic > Digestate | place: USA...
CGCCGCGGATGGCATCCAGCGCCACCTTGGCCTTGAACGCCGCCGAGTGGTTGCGGCGTGGTCTTCTGCTCATGCTCTTTGCTCCTGGCAGGCCCGCTTCTCGGGCCCGCTCTCAGGGCAGAGTCTCCACTCATCGCCGTGTTCAGAATTCCGGCGCCACCTCTTTCCGCGAGTTGGTAGTCCCGTTCGATCATGGTGGGTGCGTTTTCTTGTTCGCGGTTCGCGACCATGACGTCTTGTTGCTCGCCGCGAGGGACCAGCACGAACACGACTACCGCTGACGCGTTCGATGGGTGAAAGTGGCGAAGCGGCCGCCCAGTGCTTGTCTGCAACGCAGCACCGCCAGCAGGCCGTTGAAGAGCCACCCGTTTAGCCGAGGGAGCCCATCGTCAAGCAGCCTGGCGAGATCATGCAGCCCGCGCTTGCCGCTACTGTGGCCGCTGCGGTGCGGCCCCGCTTGGCGTGCATCCGGGTGCCAGAAGAGGGGCATTTGGGCCTCCTCGCCGCGCATTGGGCCCACTTCGAGAGCAGCGGTTGATTGGCCGGCACGAACTCCTCCAGCCTTACCGTCGTGATCAGGCTCTCGCTGCAGCCGTCGGCACCCCGCGCCGGCGGCTCGCCCTTCGTCGACCCATGCCAGCAAGCTCGTCGACAAGACGAACGGTATCGATCGATCGGCATTTCAACGGCCTGCCAAGGCAAAAGTCCGCCTTGACAGATCTCGTTTCGGATTAACAGGAATTGCTCCATCTATGCGCACCTAAGACTATTAGTTTCTGGTTTGCCGAAATTCTCGTTGACGAATGGATATGGAGTCGCTACTATTTCGGAATAACCGAAATTTCTTCATGAAAGCTCGCACAGAGGGGCTACCAACCGAAACTCCGAAATGACCGACACGTCAAACCCCCGACCGACCCTCCTGAAGTCAGCTCCTGAGCTGGGCCCGGTTGTGCGCGAGCGCCGCAAGTCCCAGTCGATGCGGATCGACGATGCCGCCGGTCTGCTGGGTGTGTCGGTGGACCTCATGTCCCGGCTCGAGAACGGCCAAGGATCGGTGCGCCTGGACAAGGCTCTGACCGTCCTTCACGGCCTGGGCCTGACGCTGATGGTGCTGCCCAAGGAGCACCCCTGGGCCCGCGAGGCCGCCCGCAACCGCTTGCCGGCGTCCGTCAGCGACGACAAGGTGTGAGGCCGCAGGCATGGCCCACGCACTGCACGTCTGGGCGGAAGAAACCCGAATCGCCACCATCGAACACGAGGGGCGCAATGACCGCTGGAGCCTGAGCTATGCCACGCCGTGGGTCGCTGACGCCCAGTCCTACCCACTGTCTCCTGCCCTGCCCTTGACGCGTCCGCCGGACGACCATTCATCCGCGTCCATCAAGCGCTTCATCGAGCATCTGTTGCCCGAAGGGAGGGCCCTGGATGTGGCGGTCGCCTACAACGGCCTGGCCAAAACCAACGTCTTTGGTCTCATCTGGGCACTGGGCGCCGAGACGGCGGGCGCGCTGCGCTTCACGGGCGACGCTGCCGCGGCACGGGCGGCGGGCGATCCTGTCCTGCGAGAAGTCTCCCGACAAGAACTCGACCAGCGCATCGCCGAGCGGGAGCACGTGCCGCTGACGGTATGGGATGGCAAGGTGCGCATGTCAGTGGCCGGACTGCAGGACAAGCTGCTGGTCTATCTCGACCGACCGCTGAACGAGGGCGGGCGACTCTTCCTGGTCGACGGGCAGCGACTGGCGTCGACGCACATCCTCAAACCCGACGTCGCCAACCCGAAGACGCCGCACTTGGCGGTCAATGAACACTTCTGCATGTCGCTGGCGCGCCGCATGGGCCTGCCGGCCGCAGAGGTGGGTCTGCTGCGCACGCCGCGGCCGGTGCTGGTGGTGCGGCGCTTCGACCGCGACGTCGAGAACACCAGCGGCCAGCCACGGGTTCACCGCCGGCACATCATCGACGCCTGCCAGGCCTGCGACCTGCCCGTGGCCTACAAGTACGAGCGGAATCTGGGCAATGCGCCAGCGGTCCAGCACATCCGCGACGGGGTGAGCCTCGAGCGCCTGTTCGGCTGTGCCGAGTTGACGGCCAACACGGCCGCAGCGCGGCTGGCCATGCTGCGCTGGGCACTCTTCCAGTTCTTGATCGGCAACAGCGACGCGCACGGCAAGAACTTCTCGTTCTTCGTTCGCCCGGGCGGCCTTCTCGAGCCGACGCCCTGGTACGACCTGGTGAGCGTCCTGCAGTACGACGGGTTCGACACCGAACTGGCCATGGCCTATGGCGATGTGTTCAGCCACGCCGAGGTGTCGCCTTTCGCCTTGGCAGACTTCGCCGCACGCTGCGGCATCGACCGCAAGCTGATGCGCCGAGAAGGCCAGCGACTGGCCAAGCTGGCCGCAAAAGAGGCTGCGGCTCAGGCCGAAGCCATCGACTACGAAGATGAGGCCGAACGAGCTTTCGTGCAAGGCATTGCTGGCTTCGTGGCTGAGCAGGCCCAGCGGCTCGCGCAACTGGTCGCCGACGCCGCGCGCTTGAAGGACAAGTACCTTTGAGCGCGAAGAGAACTGGCCCCGCAGCTTGCCCTCCCGGGGGCCGAAATCACGGGTCCATTCGGACCAGAAGAACGAGCCCCCATCGTCGTTGCCTGGACGGCGGTTCGCGCGATCAGCGACCGCCGCGGCGCGGCGGCTCGATGCCCCAGCGCCGCATGCGACGGTACACCGTCATGCGCGCGACGCCGAGCTGATGCGCGACCGTACTGACGTTCCAGTGCGCAGCGCGCAAGTACTGCAGCAGAAGCTGTGCCTCGGGTATCCGCTCATTGCCGCCCGCCTCGCCGGCGATGCGGGGTGCGTCCGGTGCGGGCCCGCGCGAGCTCAGCGTGTCGGGCAGATCGTCCAGGCCGATCACGCCGTCGTCTCCGGCCATCGCGCGGGCGTAGTCTATGACGTTGCGCAGCTCGCGCAGGTTTCCCGGCCAGGCGTGCGCCTGCAGGCAGCGCTCGGTCTCGGCCGCCAGGCGCAGCCCGCGGCCATCGTCCTGCAACATGCGCGCGATGAGCCAGCTCAGGTCGCTGCGCTCCCGCAGCGGCGGCAGCCGCAGGTGTGCACCGGCCAGCCGGTAGTAGAGGTCACTGCGGAAGCGCCCGCTGCGCACCAACTCGGGAAGATCGGCGTGTGTCGCGGCGATCACCCGCACGTCGACCTTGACCGGGCGCGTCGCGCCCACCGGCAACAGTTCGTGCTCGGCGAGCACGCGCAGCAGCCGCGCCTGCAGCGGCAGCGGCATGTCGCCGATCTCGTCGAGGAAGAGGGTACCGCCGTCGGCCTCCTGGATCAGGCCCGGTTTGCCCTTCTGCCGCGCCCCGCTGAAACTGCCCGGCAGGTGCCCGAACAGTTCGCTCTCGATCAGCGTTTCGGGGATCGCGGCGCAGTTCACCGCGATGAACGGTCTGCTGCTCCGTCGACTTGCTGCGTGCATTGCCTTGGCGAAGTACTCCTTGCCGCTGCCGGTCTCGCCGGTGACGAGCACGCTTACCGTCGTATCGGCGAGTCGCGCGGCGCGATGCAGCTGCTGCTCGAGCGCCGCATCGCCGCCCGAGAGGCGCCCGAGCGCCGGTGGCAGCGGTGCGTCGGGCCTGTTGGCCGCCGGAACGATCTCGCTCCAGCGGCTGGGCGGCGGCACCGCGTGCAGGAAGAGCACGCGGCCGCTGCGTGCGAGCGTGACCGCACGCTGTTCGCCGGGCAGCGTGCGCAGGAACCGCCCGAGATCGGTCAGGCGCAGGTTGAAGAAGTGCTCGAAGGGCAGGCCCAGGACGGTGCTTCCGTGCTCGCCCTCGAGCAGCAGCTGCGCCGCGCGGTTGTGGCCGACGATGCGTCCGTCGGCGTCGAGCGCGAGCAGGTGGTCCGGATTGATCTCGACGAACTCGGGGCTCGGGTGCAGCTTGAGCACCCAGTCGGTGCGATGGCAGCGCAGGAAGTGCGCGTTCTCGACGCGCTGCGCGTAGACCTTCACGAGCTGCAGCGCCAGGTGCTGGCTGCTCTTGGCCTGCGGCGAGCTGAGCGCGCTGATGTCGAGGATCGCGTTGAGCCGCCCAAGCGGGTCGAACATCGGCGCGGCGGTGCAGGTCAGCGGGATGTGCGTGGCGTCGAAGTGGTCGCCCTGGTGCACGGTCAAGGCCATCCCGGTGGCGATCGCGGTGCCCACGCCGCAGGTTCCGGCCAGGTGCTCGCTCCAGTCGCTGCCCAGATAGAGGCCGGCACGGCGCAGCGCCGCGTCGAGCTGCAGGTCGCCGATGAAGTCGACGGTGATGCCGCGCGCGTCGGTCAGCAGCACGCAGTAGCCCATGCCGGCGACCTGCTGGTAGAGCGCCTCGAGCCCGTGTCGCGCGATGCGCAGGAAAGCGTCCAGCCGTTCCTGGTGCTCGCGCACGCGGTGTTGCGGCAGGATCACCGCCTCCTGCAAGCGGGTCGGGTCCAGCCCATGCTCGTGCACGCAGCGCGTCCAGCTGTCGCGGATCAGCGAGTCGGGCGCGTCCATCCCGGCGGGCAGACGGCCGCCGGCGGCCACGCCCATCACGGCGTGGATGTGATCACGCTGTCGCGGGTTCATCGCGCTCTCCTTCATGCAGCCCGCCAGGGAAGGAGGGCTGCCGCGGCTGCGGGACGAACGACTGTACACGCTGCAGGCAGCGCGGCGGCGTCAAGGCCGCGAGCGGCGCTGCGGCGATCAGGTCGAGAGGCGACGGCCCAGCCGCTCCTCGATGCGTGCGGTCTTGGTGTGCAGCCGTGCCTGCGTGCCGGCGCGGTAGTCGACCTTCAGGTTCAACCCGATGCGCGTGCAGTCCGCGGCGAGCGCCTTGAAGCAGGCGCTGACAACGCCCATCACTTCGTCCCAGTCGCCCTCGAGGATCGTCCCCATCGGCGTGAGCTGGTAGGACACGCCGCTCTTGTCGATGAGGTCGAGGATGCGAGCGACGTATTCGCTCACGCTCTCGCCCTTGCCTGCCGGTGCCATCGCAAATTCGAGCATCACCATGGTCGTTCTCCGTTGCTTGCTTCCGATCCGCCTTCGGCCTCATGCACATGCGGCGCGACGAGGCGCGCGAACTCCTCGGCCAGCACGACGAGCGCGCGCGCCTCGATCCCGCTCGGGTCGGCGCTTCCCGCAGCGCGCTGGCCGGCGGCACGGGCAACGCTCGTGACCGCGTCCTCGCGATAGCGCGTGGCGGTGCCGAGCGCCGCCTCGAAGGCGTTGGCGCGCGCGGTCAGCGCCGCCGGGTCGGCGCTGACGATGATCACCGCGTGCGCCAGCACCATCGGCACACCCGCGACGCGCCGCCACGCCTGTGCGGTGCCGGCGACCTTGGCGCCACCCGTGGCCAGGTTGTAGCGGCCGTCGCAGAAGGAGCCGTCGACGCCCTGCGGCCTGGCGTTCACGCCCAGGCGTGCCAGCGCGCGCGCGAGGCCCTCGCAGAGCCCGCGGTAGATCGCCTCGGTGTCGCTGGGGCTGGCCGAGGGTGCCGGCCAGGTCAGGCTCAGGTTCCAGACCCCTGGCCCCTGTGGCACCAGGCCGCCGCCCGAGCTGCGCACCTGCAGCTCGCCATGCACGCCGCCGGCGGCCGCGAGCGCTGCAGCCGCGCTAAAGCCCGGCAGCGCGGTGTAGCGGCGCGGTACGACCAGGCCCGGGGGAGCTGTCCACAGGTGCGCGCCGGCCTGCCCGAGTTCCGCGCTGCGCGCCAGCCACTGCGCCTCCGTGGCGATGCCGGCCGCAAGCGGCGTGCGGTGCACGGCGACGAAGCCGAAGCGGGGCAGTTCCACGTCCCGATCATGCCGCGCCCAACGCGCCCAGATGCCGGCGCAGCAAAGCGTTGAACTCGCTGGCCTTCTCCATCATCGTCATGTGTCCGGCGCCGGGAAGCACGTGGGTGCTCGCACCAGCGGGTGCGTGCTGCGCGTGCGCCGCGGGGATCACCTGGTCGGCTTCGCCCCAGACGACGAGCAGCGGCGGCGCCTTGCCGTCGAGCGCGCGCGCCGGCTGCTCGGCCTGCCGCCCGCCGGGGAAGAGCGTTCCGGCCAGCGCCTGCAGGAGCTCGGGAACGCCGTCCAGGCGCTTGTACTTCAACAGGTCGTCGAGCAGCTGGCGGGTGACCAGCGAGGGGTCGGCAAAGAGCATCTCGACCACCGGCTTGAGCTCGCGGCGCGAGGCCGCACCGACGAAGCCCTCGATGTAGGCGCCGTTGATCTCCTCGCCCAGGCCCGCGCTGTTCACGAGCGTCAGCGAGGCCACGCGCTGCGGCGCGTCCAGCGCCAGGCGCGCGGCGATCGCGCCGCCCATCGAGTGCCCGACCAGATGCGCGCGCGGGGTGCCGACGGCGTCGAGGAAACGCCCGACGAAGCCGGCCAGATCGCCCAGGCCGGTCCCCGGCAGGCGCGGGTCGGACTGGCCGTGGCCAGGCAGGTCCAGCGCGATCACCGGCGCCGCCTCGGCGATGGCGTCGAGGTTGAAGAGCCAGTTGCCGAGGTCGCCGCCGAAGCCGTGCAGGAACAGCACCGGCGTGCCCTCATCGGGCCCGCGCCGCGCGTAGCGCACGCGGATGCCGTCGACTTCGGCCCAGCTGTATGCCGGCGCCTCGTCCTCGTCGCCCGCGGCGGACGGGACGACGTAGGCGGCGATGAAGGCGTCGATGTCGGCGTCGCTGACCTCGGGCTCGGCCAGCACCGCCAGCAGCGCCTTCACCGGCAGCGTCTGCCCCTCCTGCGCGACGCGCCGTCGCAGCAGGCCGGGGTCGGCGGCCTCGACGGCGTTGGAGATCTTGTCGGTCTCGACGTCGACGATCGGCTGCCCGACCTCGATGCGGCTGCCTTCGTCGACCAGCCAGCCGGTGACCGTGCCCTCGCGCATCTCCAGTCCCCACTTGGGCATGACGACCGGGGTGATTCCTTGGTGCGACATTACCGCTTGCCTCCCTGCATCGTGCGCTTGACCGCGGCGGCGATCGCCTCCGCGCTCGGAATGAACAAGTCCTCCAGCACCGGCGAGAACGGCACCGGCGTGTGCGGCGCGCTGACCATCTCGATCGGCCCCTTGAGCGCGCCGAAGGCCTGCTGCGCCACCTGTGCCGAGATGTCGCAGGCGATGTTGCAGCGCGGGTGCGCCTCGTCGACGCAGACCAGGTGGCCGGTCTTCTCGACGCTCTCCAGTACCGTGTCCATGTCCAGCGGCGAGAGCGTGCGCAGATCGATGATCTCGAGCTCGACCCCCTCCTTGGCCAGCGCCGCGGCAGCGTCCAGCGCCCGATGCACCGTCAAGCCGTAGGTGACGACGGTGGCGTGCCGGCCGTCGCGCACCACGTTGGCCTCGCCGAAGGGGATCGCGTAGCTCGCCTCGGGCACCTCGCCCTCCAGCCCGTAGAGGTTCTTGTGCTCGAGGAAGATCACCGGGTCGTTGTCGCGGATGCTCTGGATCAGCAGCCCCTTGGTGTCGTAGGGCGTGCTCGGGCAGACGACCTTCAGGCCCGGGATGTGGGTGAACAGCGGCGTGAGCATCTGCGAGTGCTGCGCCGCGGCCCGGAAACCGGCGCCGCACATCGCGCGGATGACCACCGGCGTCTGGGCCTTGCCGCCGAACATGTAGCGGAACTTGGCGGCCTGGTTGTAGATCTGGTCGAAGCAGACGCCCATGAAGTCGATGAACATCAGCTCGGCCACCGGGCGCATGCCGCAGCATGCCGCGCCGATCGCTGCGCCGACGTAGGCCGATTCGGACAGCGGCGTGTCCATCAGCCGGTCGCCGTGCTTGGCGTACAGGCCCTTGGTGACCCCGAGCACCCCGCCCCAGGCGTCGCGCTCGCCCTCGCCGCCGGCGCCGCCGACGATGTCCTCGCCGAGCACGATCACCGAGGGGTCGCGCGCCATCTCCTGGTCGAGCGCCTCGTTGATCGCCTGCTTCATGCTGATCTTGCGTGCCATGTGTCGATCTCCTCGCGCGGGTTTCAGTACTTGACGTAGACGTCGGTGAGCAGGTCGGCCCTGGTCGGCAGCGGCGCCGCCTTGGCCTCGACGACGGCGCGCTCGATGAGGCCGATGACCTCGTGGTCGATGGCGGCAAGCTCGTCGGGCTTGATCACGCCGGCGCCGGTGACCGCGGCGGCGAACTTCTTCAGGCAGTCCTCGTTGGCGCGGATGTGCTCGAGCTCGCCCTTGGCGCGGTAGGTCTGCGCGTCGCCCTCGAAGTGGCCGTGAAAGCGCACCATCTTGCATTCCAGCAGCGCCGGCCCGCCGCCGCGGCGCGCGCGCTCGACGATCTCGCCGGCGGCTTCGTGCACGGCGAAGAAGTCGGTGCCGTCGACGGTCACGCCCGGCAGGCCGAAGCCCGCGGCGCGGTCGACGTACGAATCGACGGCAACGCCGTAGTCGCGGCTCGTGCTCTCGGCGTAGCCGTTGTTCTCGACGACGAAGATCGCCGGCAGGTTCCACACCGCCGCCAGGTTCAGGCTCTCGAGGAAGGTGCCCTGGTTGCTCGCGCCGTCGCCGACGAAGCTGATCGCGACGTCGCTGGGCCCGCCGCTCTTCTGCGCGCGGAACTTGGCCGCCAGCGCCGCGCCGCAGACCAGGGGCGCGCCGGCGCCGAGGATGCCGTTGGCGCCCATCATCCCTTTGGAGAGGTCGGCGATGTGCATCGAGCCGCCCTTGCCCTCGCAGCTGCCGCCCTTGCGGCCGTAGATCTCCTTCATCATCGAGATCACGTCCACGCCCTTGGCGATGCAGTGGCCGTGGCCGCGGTGGGTGCTGGCGATGCGGTCGCCGTCCTGCAGGTGCATCATGATCCCGGCGGCCGCGGCCTCCTCGCCGGCGTACAGGTGCACGAAGCCGGGGATGTCGCCGCGTGCGAAGTCGATGTGCAGCCGTTCCTCGAACTCGCGGATCGTGCGCATCGTCCGGTAGGCCTGCAGCAGCTGCTCGCGGGACTGCGGAAAGGGGTTGCCTGCCATCGTCGGTCTCCTCGTCGGTCAGGGGTGGGGGATGGGGTCGGGGCGCGCGTTGCTGCGCAGCAGGCCGTCGCGTGCGGCTGCCGCCATGCAGCGCGCGACGTCGACGGTGAGGAAGGCGTTCTCGCGCAGCGTCACGCTGACGCGGTCGCCGGCCTCGAACGCCAGCTCGCGTTCGCCGTCCAGCGCCACGGTGCCGGCCTGCTGCTGCACCTGCAGCGGTTCGTCCGGCGCCATGCGCTGCCAGCTCGCCACCGGCACCGGCAGCACCAGTCCGGGCGCGATCGGTGCATGCAGCGTCAGCAGCGTGTGCGCCGCATCGGCGGCGAGCTGCACGGCCAGGCCGCCGCGTTCATCGCGGGCCACCGGCTGCAGCAAGCCGCCGATCGAAGACAGCCCGATTGCCTCGGGCTCGGCGAACGCAAGGTAGGCCGCGGCCAGCGAGCCGGTCTTCCATAGCGCGCGCGCGCCGACGCTGCGGTCGTGCGTGATGACGGCGTCGACGATGGCCACGTCGCGCCGCGACGGACCGCCGTCGCGCGGATGGACGAGCACCTCGAGCAGCTTGTTGGAGGCCAGTGCCTGCGCCGGCGCAATCCGGCCGCTGGCGTAGAGACCGGCGGCCAGTCCGGTGATCGTCGGCTCCCGCATTTCCGGGAAGGCGTTGTTGGTTCCGGTGGAGAGACCGGCGATCGGCGGCGCTGCGCTGCGGCCGTAGAGCTCCCGAACGACCGCGCGGTGCGTGCCGTCGCCGCCGAGCACGACGATCGCGCGCGCACCGGCCTCATGCAGCATTCGCGCCGCGGTGAAGCTGTCCTCGACCGCGGAGACGGGCTCGAAGTCCAGCCATTCGAGCGTCGGCAGACTGGCGTCGCCGCGGCGAAGGTGGCGCTCGAGCAGCGCGCGGATGCCGCCGCGGTCGGGCATCAGCAGGGCGCGCTGCACGCCGCTCGCGCGCGCCGCCTGCAGCATGCGCAGCACGATGTTCACGCGGTCGGTGATCTGCAGGTTGCCGGCGTTGGCGACGACGCGACGGATGTCGCGCGCCGAAACCGGGTTGGCGATGACGCCGAGCGTCACGGGTGACAGGGCCTTGCTCACGCCCAGGTTCCTGCAAACGACATGCCAGCGCCCGGAGAAGCGGACCCTGCCGAGGGCGGTGTCGCTTCCGATGACGGGTTTACCCGTGGCGCGGGTGTCGCTCGATCGTGACAGGTGTCACTGCACGAGCGTGACGGCGCGGCGATGCACGCGACGGGTTTCGAGCCCTCGGGCGGCCGCACCTGCGCTCCTGCCCGCGCCGGCAGTTCGAGATCCTGGAAGACATCGTTGCGGTTCTGGTCGATGTGCAAGGGCCGCTCGATCGCCGACGGTCCGGTAAATGTCTTCCTGTTCGATGAACAGGTGCCGCCGGACGCTTACGAGCATCGCGACGACCCACCGATGCAACAGTGCGTGTGTTGAGCGGCTCGACCCGCCGCGAGGGCCACCACAAACACAAGCCCCCCGCGCGAAGTACCGGATCCCGCCAACATCGGCTTCGACTGCGACTGGCTCGTCGTCGGCTCGGACTTCGGTGGCAGCGTGGCGGCTTTGCGCTTGGCGCGGAAAGGCTACCGGATCACCGTGCTCGAGAGCGGACGACGCTGGCGCGGCAAGGAATTCGATCGCAGCGCCTGGAACCTGCGTCGCACGTTCTGGTTGCCCTTCCTCGGCCTTGTCGGGCTGACCCGCATCCCGGTATTCAAAGATACCTTCATTGCCTCGGGCGCGGGAGTCGGCGGCGGCAGCCTGATCTCCCCTCGCGCTGCGCTCATGGCTTCGTCCGCTTAGCGTCCGCACCGAAAGTCTTCTGCATCGCAAATGCGATGGGGTCAAACGCTGCTCCGCTCCTTCGATTGGACAACTCTTCGAACGTCAGTCGGTGAACAGTCTCCGGACGTGCTTGAACGATGATCGCCTCATCCTCGCGCGCGCGCGGAATGACCCACTCCATGTCGATCGACCCGCCGAATTCGCGTTCGATCGCCAGGAGTTCTCGTGTGATCAGCTTGACCTGCGCGTCCGTGAGACTGCACTCCCGCTGAAGTGCCTCCGGCATCTGGCGCTCCACGATCCGGTCACCTTCGTCATTCCACGTCGAGATCACCGCCTTGTTGCCGACCCGCCGCTGTAGAACCCGGTGATCGTCCCGGTCGACCTCGAAATGATCCGGGGTGATCCGTCCCTGAACCAACGCCTCGCCCCAGCCGTAAGTCGATTCAACGACCATGCGGTCTGGCTTCCCTGTCACAGGATGGACGCTGAACGCGACGCCCGATGCGTGCGCTTCTACCAGTTCGATGATCGCAACCGCCATCGGAGTCTCAGCAAGGGCGATGCCTTGCCCAGCCCGATAGTGCATGGCGTGTTCCGAGAACAGGCTGGCCCAGCACGTCTTGACGGCAGCGAGGACCGCTTTCATCCCACTCACGCCCAGCACGGTCTCGTACTGACCCGCACCGCTAGCGCTGCTCGAATCCTCGCGGATAGCAGAACTGCGCACTGCCATCTTTGGACATTTTTCAGCATGTCTAGAGGCCAACTGCCCGTAGGCGACCACGATCTCCTGCTCCAGTTCGGCCGGTATCGTCATGTTGTTTATGAGCTCCCGGCAAAGCGCACTTTGCTCAGACGCAAGGGCGGGCTCTCTTTCCGCCAGTTGGACCGCCTCGGCGAGGCGCCGCTCGATCCCGGCGAGTCGAATCGCTTCAATGTATGCACTTGCACCGATCGCAAATCCGTCCGGCGTCGACACCCCCGCGGCCCGGAGGCGAGAGAGACTCGCCGTCTTGCCTCCGAATTCCTCGATTCGCCGTGTGTCCGTATCGTCAAGCCATCGCAGCCATCGCGTCGGACTCCGAGACCTCTCGCGACCGTCATCGCTCATTTACCCGATCCCTTCCATGCTCCAGCCGATATCACACAAAACCAATTCACCTTCTACACGAGGTAATCGGCTCTGCGTCGCTTCAGATGATTCTCTTCATCGATCGTCGCTCCATCCTCTTATGTTCTCGTTCGATCCAAGCAACGGCCGTCGATGCCTCCTGAGGCTCTTTCATCGAATGCTCTCAATAAAACGACAGCAATCATTGAGTACTAGGACGTGCCACGTACCGAGGACCCTCATAGAGTTCCACCACACATCCATCAGGATCTCGGATGTACATGCACCACGTACCAGGTATTCGGTCCGAGAAGTCGATCGGCTCACTGATCCCAACTACTCCAGCGCGCGAGAGCCTAGCCCAAGTCGTCCGCAGATCGTCGACATAAAGACAAATATGCGTTGACCCCGGACTTGCCGGACTACGCGACCCGGACGCATTGGTCTTGCCTTTCACGTAATCCAGCAGCTCCAGATATACATCCGATTTCGGTATTCGCAGCATGCACACACGGATTTTCGCATCTACCACACCGGTAATTCGCTGCACACTCGGCAGTGCCACAACACGATCAGAAAGCACCTCGAATCCAAGTAATCCCGCATAGAAAGCCAATGAGGCTTCCATATTCGAAACAGTGATTCCTGCGTGCCAGTATCCTGTTACAGCCATCAGCGATATCTATAGTCTGGAACAAATCGATAACCGATACGATTCATCGACTCGGCCGGTCAAGCGGTTCAGGCCTCTGCTCGCTCGAGAATGCGAACGACCCCCGCGTCTCCGTCTACCTCGATGCGATCCCCTGTACGAATGATGTTCGTGCCCAGCGCCACGCCAGTAACGCATGGGACACGGTATTCGCGGCTCACGATCGCGGTATGCGACAGGACGCCCCCCTGATCGGCAACGCATGCCCCGATCCGTGAGAAGGCAGGGGTCCAGTTCGGACTGGTGAACTCGCAGATGAGTATTTCGCCATCGAGCAGCTGGCCGAGATCTTCGGCGTGCGAAATCATGCGTGCCCGTCCGATGAACTTCCCTCCACTGGCCGCGATCCCTCGCAGTTCACTGGTTGCGTCGGAGCCGTAGCGCACGATGTCGAAGAAATCCTTGCCTAACCCGAAAATCTCCTTGAGCACCGGGTCGTTGACTTCCTCCGGAATCGTACCGAGCACCACGGGCATGTCTGCGCGCCGACTCGCCCAGAGGGCTCGGTGAGCCCGCCGAGCCGGGATCAGAGGCGCCAGATCTCCAAACTTGACGGTACCCTTGAGAATGCCGAGGATCTCATCCTCAAAGAGGTATATGAGATCGTCGGCTTGAGCCGCATTAACAAGCCGACCCAGCGCAAGCGCCATCCGGCGGATGGGGATATGGATACGCAGGTCGATATAGAAATCATGCTCCTCGTTCCACCATGAAAAGTTCGCGGCTTGGCACGCCGCGAGCGCTGCATCGAACGCCCCCCGCTCCGCAGCTGTGAGGCTGCTTCGCGCGGTCGCGATCGCCGCGTTACGATCACGCTCGTTTGCTTCGCGGATGGCTTCGAAGTCCTTCGGTCCGCGCTCCAGAATTCCCGCAATCAAACGCAGGGCTGGTGTTGGATCCTCGGTCCAAGGAGCTAGATCCGGGTCTGCCATGCCTTCCGTGCGCCAGCCGTAGACACGCAGGAAATGATCGAAGCCGGTTAACCACTCGCGCGCTTGCGGCTGTTCGCGCAGGATCTCGACGGTCATTTGCTCACTGAAGAGGTGACGCAAGCCCGCCGCGCGCGCAGCTTCAGCCTGCTCCGTCAGCTTGCGATCAGTTTCGATCATCTTCGTTTCATAGCCTCGAAGAAACTGTGGGACAAGATCGGGATCGACACCGAACTGCTCACACAAGCCTCGCAATCCAAAATAGTTCGCAAGCAGCGGATACATGAACATGAAATGCTGTTCCCATGCCCACATTTGCATGGATCGAGCTTCATCATAGTATTGCGCAATCTCCTTCATGTCCGCTTTGGACAGGTCCCATTGCTCGAGGCGCTCGAGCCATTCCAAGAGTTGATCACGGAAACTCGTCCACTCCTTCTGGAATCCGCCGATGCGCGCCGGAAAAATTTCTGCGGCTCTTGCTGCGCGCGATTGCTTCTCCCACTCGGACGTGACCGGCACCTCGGAGTTGTAGACGTGGGTGGCAGCCATCCGCGCTGCCAATCCCTTGCCAGTCGGGATCTGCAGCGCTTGCGCCGCCCATTGCGTCCCCCATGCGCACGCCTCGATGCATGAGAGGCCGAGCGGGACGATGCCCCGCGGCCAGTGTCCTTCGCCCATCCAGAAATGAGAGCGGTCCTCCTCTGCGAAAGGGCGAACAGGATCTATACCCGCCAAGCCATGACGAAAACCAGGCGCATAACCAGGATAAAATTCATCGGTGATGAAATCGTCCATCGTATATTTGTCAGCCATCACTGCTCCTTGCGTATATATGGAGTGAGATGTTCATGCCAGGGGGTGGCACAAACGATTTCTGCGAGACTGCGCAGATAAGCAGCACAGTATGCGCCGTCGAAGGCACGATGATCGAAAGCCTGCGTGACCAAGCCTCTCACACCGATCCCAAGCGCTCGTGTCCCATCGGCTGCCTCCACGACGATCGGGCGCGGCCCGATGCCATCGATGGCGAGAATCGCCGACTGTGGCTGATTGATGATGGGAGCAGACGAGTAGGTCCCCATCGGTCCGGGATTGCTGACTGTGTAGGTACCGCCGACAAAATCGTCGGGTACGAGCCTCTTACCGCGCGCACGATCGGTGAGATCCCAGATCGCGACCGCCAGGTCAGCCACGCTGCGCGTACCGGCATCGCGGATGACCGGAACGACAAGCCCACGGGGACCAAGGTCGATCGCGATCGATAGTCCGATCTTGTCGTGGAGCTCTAAGCTGCCGTCGACGTACCGAGCATTGATTTCTGGATACCGTTCCAGGGCCCGGCAGACCGCGAAGCACAGGAAGGGCAAGTACGTCAGCGAGCGCCCGCCATGTGCATCGCGCCAGGCCTCTTGGCTCTGTCGCCTTGCCGAGTCGACGGCGTCATAGTCGATTTCGTAAGTGATCCACGCATGCGGGCTGATCGCCAGCGACCGGAGCATGTGCACACCGGTCCTACGGCGCGCGCTCGAGAGTTCGACGCGGGCCGTCTCGGCAGCATTCACGGCTCGACCTCAAACAAGGGCGTCCCGACGTCGACCTCCTGCCCGGCTTCGACAAGGATCCGGCTCACCTTCCCGGCCACCGTACTCTCGAGCTCGAGCTCGACCTTGTCGGTCTCGACTTCGGCAATGTGCTGCCCGATTTCGATGACATCGCCGACCTTGCACAGCCAACTGATGATCACGGCGTTTTCGGTTAGCTCTCCAAGTCTGGGAAGGCGCATCTGCTGGGTCATCGTTGACAGGATCCTTTGGCAAAAGTGAAGGATGCTTCGCGCAACACGCTGCCTCGCGTCAACGATCTACGCATCCTTGGCGCGCGGCACGATGTTCGCAAACATGGCTTCTATGCCGGGTTCCGGAGACCGCAGCACTCGTTGGACCGCCGCCTCGACATCGTCCACAAGTGCCGCTCGCAGCGCAGTCACGTCCTCTTCGCGCAACACGCCCGCTTCCACCAGGCGCTGCCGCGCAAGCTCGATCGGATCGCGCGCCAACCAGGTTTCAAGGTCTTCCTTGGTGCGGTACGGGGCAGCGTCGGTCCGGTTGTGCCCCGCGTATCGATAGGTCCTTGCCTCGATCAAGCTAGGGCCACCTCCACTCCTGGCGCGTTCGAGCGCCGCCGAAACGGATTCGCGCACGGCTTCGACGTCCTGCCCGTCAACCACGTCCCAGGGGATCCCATAGGCGGCGCCGCGCATGGCGATGTTCGGCACAAGCTGGTTCTGATTGAACCGGGTGTATTCGGACCAGTGATTGTTCTCGCAGACGAACACCGCGGGCAGGTTCCATACCGCCGCGAGATTGAGCCCTTCGTGGAACGCCCCGACGTTGGCACTGCCGTCGCCAAAGACCGCCAGCGCCGCCTTCTTCTCGCCTCGCACTTGGCGAGCAAGTGCTAAGCCGGCTGCAATGGGAATCTGCGCCCCCATCAGGGTGATGCAATGCACCAAACCCACCGACATGTCGGTGAGGTGAAAGGATCCGCCGATGCCTCCCACGGCACCGATCCTGCGCGCGCAGTTCTCGCCAATGACCGCATCCAGGGTCAGGCCGGCTGCCAGAGCGTGTCCATGTGCCCGGTGGCCGATCACATAGAGTTCATCGGAGCTCAGCGCCGACGCGACGCCCACGGCCACTGCTTCCTGGCCATCTGCCAGATGCGTACTGCCCCACGCATGGCCCTCCTCGTGCAACTTGCGTATGCGAGCTTCCACGATCCGGATCTCGAGCATCCGCTCGAAGCGCCCGAGTGGAGTCCCGAGCTTTGCCCTGCGCGCCAGCGCGTCTTCATGGAGCCCGCTCATCGCGCCGCTCCCTTGCGTCCCGTTTCCCACCAGTGCGGTGGCGCCTCGCCCCGATTCACCGCCTCGATCTGCGCACACAGGTATTCGACAGACGGCAGATACTTCGCTTCCAGGGTTCGGTTGTGAGGAATCGGAACGTCTGGACAACAGACACGCGTCACCGGCGCACGCAATGAGGACCAGAGCTCGCTCGACACCGCGGACGCGATTTCGGTGCCCCACCCTCCCGTCTGCGGCGCCTCCTCGGCAATCACGAGGCGGCCGGTTCGACGAACACTGTCGAAGATCGTCTGCCGATCCCAGGGTCTCAACGTCTGAAGGTCGATGACCTCGACGCTGACCCTCCCCATCAGCTGCGAGGCGGCATCGAGGGCTCGTCCCACCATTTGGCCCAGCGCAACCACCGTGATGTCCTCGCCTCGGCGCAGTACGCCGGCTTTCCCAAGAGGGATCATGCCCTCCTCGCCGAGGATGACGGGGCCTCGCACCCCGTAGAGCACCTTCGGTTCGAGCATGACCACGGGTCCGTCAAACCGTATGGCGGAGCGCATAAGCCCGTACGCAGACGCAGGTCCGGACGCCACCACGAGGGTGAGTCCAGGGATCGCCAGAAACCAGGACTCGAGAGTCTGGCTGTGGGTCGCGCCGAACCCACGCCCCGATCCGCACGAGCCCCGAAAAACGGCGGGAACGGTGACCGCGCCACCCGTCAGATAGTGCAACTTGGCGGCCTGGGTCGCCACCTGATCAAGGGCGATGCCGTAGAACTCCACGAACATGATCTCGACCACGGGCCTGAGACCCCCGATGGCTGCTCCGACAGCGGTCCCGGCGATCGCCATCTCGCTGATCGGCGTGTCGCGCACCCTGTTCGGTCCGAACTCAGCGAGCAGATCGGCTGAGGTCTTGAAGACGCCTCCGGCAGCGGCCACATCTTCACCGAAGACGACGACGGTCGGATCCTCGCGCATCTCATCGGCAATCGCCCGCGCAATCGCCTGATTCATTCGCAGCTGAACCGGTGAACGGTCTTCGATCGGCCTCTCGACACCTTGAGCAGGGACCATTGCATGCCCTTCCCGCGTCAGTCGCTCATGCCGAGCATTGAACATGAAGGCCGACGTACATGTCCAAGAGGAAATGCGATCCCAGCGATAAGCATTGCTTATGTATCCGCGTGCGCGCTATGCTTGCCCCGCATGCCCTTGAACGACGCGTGGAATCGCGTGGCAGCTCCGACCGCTGGAGCGATCGATGCACGATCGAGCGATGACACAACTGTCGAACTCGCTACCGCCCCTGATACGGGCGCGATCGGACGCATGCGCTCGGGCACGGCTGATGCGCGGCCAAGGTGTACGGCGGCCAGCCACACGACATGTCCAAGTCGCTCGGGGGCCCGCCAACAGGGATCATCTTCAACCACTCGGGCGCCTACGCGGTCACGCAGCCATCAAACGCCCCGACCATTCGGAGCGCAGCAGCGTCAATCCCCTGTGTAAATCGCGCGAGACGTCGGTGACGCGCCCTCGCAGGCGGATCGGCGGAGGTTCCCGTGGTGACTTCCTGCAGGCATGCGTACGTCGATGCCCTGCGCCGAGTCGTGCATCGTCGCCGCAGCCTCTATCTCGGGAATCCCGGTGGCCCTCTGAGTGGCGAGTCAGCAGGAAAGAAATCCGCGACGCACGCTTCTGCACAAGACGCCTCGCGCGACTCCCAGCGAAGTCGGTCGCGACGGTATTGACAACGTGCTGCGGAAGAGCCGCTCAGGGCACAGGGGCGGTCGTTCAGGCCGCGTGCTCTGACGTTGCCGCCCACGTGGATGCCATTCAGAATGGCTCACTCGTGTTCAATAGCCAGTGACCTCATGCACGGCACACAAAGGCAGCGCGGTTGGTCGAAAAGGAAAAACCGTTTTGACCTTTTGTATTCGCCGTTTGCTGTCGCCGGGCAACTGATCGGTTCCCGGATGGCAGACAGGAAGAGCCTCAGTTTTCATTGGTTTCAGGCCAGTGTGGTATTGACCGGTGTCCAGGGAATCTCTTGATTTGCGGCTGGTGCGTTACTTCGTGACCGTGGCGCATACGCGCCACTTCACGCGCGCTGCAGAACAGCTCTTCATCACCCAGCCGGCATTGAGCCAAGCGATCTCGAAGCTCGAACGCTTGCTTGACGCCCAACTGCTCGTCCGGGACAGCCGTTCTGTCGTCCTCACCTCTTTGGGAGAGCGGTTCCTTGAGAAGGCAGAGGAAATCCTGAAGGCAACCGACGAAGCGCTTCACGTTGTGATGCAGGCGCGCGCTGAGCGGCACAGGCTCCTGCGGGTGGGCTTCATTCCGGGAGTTGGCGCCAAAATGACCTTGATCCTCGAAAAGACAGAGCAGCTTGTACCCGGCCTCACCATTCAGACTCGCCGGCTAGACTGGATCCGACAGGAGTCCGCGGTCGTCGAAGGCGACGTCGAGGTCGGCTTCGCGCGGAGGCCGCTTGCCGCGCCCGAACTCGACTCGATGACCATCGAATCCGAGCCCCGATATCTGTGTGTGAACCAGCGTCATCGCCTTTCGAATCGCAGGTCCGTATCGATAACGGAAATCGCCGGTGAACCAGTTGTCACATCGTCGACTTGCCCGAGCGTGGAATGGCGGGATTACTGGGCGGTCGTTCCTCGACCGGACAATTCGGAAGTTCGATGGGGCCCGGCTGTCGACTCGCTCGAAGAAATGCTCGATGTCGTCTCCCGCGGACGCGGCGTCTGCATCACTGCAGCCTCAGTCGCGTACGGCTACCAACATACCGCGGTCAGCTTCATCCCGGTGATTGATGTGTCCGAGTCGAGCGTCGCGATGTGTTGGCGTCGCGATAACGATTCACATCTCGTGCACTCGATTCGCAAGGCGGCGCAGGCAGTCATCTCCACCGATCGCCCAGCGAACAAATCTCCTTGAGCGGAACAAGTCGTTCCGGGTGCAGAACAAAGGCGCCCGTCCCAACCGGCACCGGGCGTCGCAGGTCCCAGGTCGGAGTCTCCCGATCGGACCGGTTGATCCAGTCAGCCCGCGCAGCTGCGCAATAACAAGCTGATAGGCATTTCGCTGGCGTTCGCCGTGCCGGCGCCAAGAGGCAAGGGTATGCAGCAGACCCACCAAACTTGTGAATCCCTTACAGGGATTCGAACGCGCCGCCCGAAGAAGGAGCGAGATTCGCTACCCGACCGAATTCGTGCACGAGATGACGCTGAAGATCAGCTGCGACACTCGCGTCTCGCCCCGGCAGTTGTTCGCGCCTGGACCATGGGGCAGATCGACGGGCGCCTGATCTGTGAGTTGAAGCGGTCGCGCGCGAGGCGCAGTCCAGGGCGCTTCGCTGTGCGGAGTTGAGCACCACCTTCGCGCCGTTCAGCGTGCTGCCGTGTTCTGCATTGCTGGCGCTCCTGCTATCCTGCGCATCACCCCGAGACTCGTCTTCATGATCCGCTGCCACTTGTCCACCTTGATGGGCCGCGACAAGCTCCGCATCGCGGAGGTCGCGCGGCGCACCGGGCTCAACCGCAGCACGATCGCGGCGCTCTACCGGGGAACCGCGACTCGCATCGAGCTGCCGGCCATCGAGCAGCTCTGCCGGCTTTTTCGCTGCCAGGTCGGCGACCTCTTCGAATTCGTCGACGACGGCCGGAAGGAACGAACGTGACGCTTGGTCCCTCCCGCTGGCACGCCATCGCCGACTCCAATTTCACCTGGGAGCGCGAAGCTCTCGACTGGCTGCGCAACCAGCTGCCCGATCGCGATCCGTGGCACGTCTGGACCAACTTCGAGTTCATCGACGATGACGGCAAGGTCAGCGAGGTCGACGCACTGGTGCTCTCGCCGGCCGGCCTCTTCCTCGTCGAGATCAAGAGCCGCCCCGGCGTGCTCACCGGCGACGTGCACAGCTGGACCTGGTCGACCGATGGCCGCTCCACCACCGTCGACAACCCGCTCATCCTGGCGAATCGCAAGGCCAAGCGCCTGGCCAGTCTGCTCAAGCGCCAGCCGGCAATCACCAGGGCCAAGATCCGTCTGCCCTTCGTCGAACCCGCGATCTTCCTTTCATCGACCAGCCTGTCTTGCAGACTGGAAGGCCGCGCGAAGTCGGCCACCTTCCAGCGCGGCCGCCCCGGTGCCCTGGACGACCCGGGCATCGTGGGGGCGCTCGCGAGCGGCATCACCAACCGCACGTCGACCGGCGTCGACTCGCAGCAGGCTCGTGCGATCGCTCGCGGTCTCACCGAGGCCGGCGTCCGCCCCTCGAACAAGCACCGCCAGGTCGGCGACTATCGCCTCGGCAAGCTGCTGTCGGAAGGCGAAGGCTTCCAGGACTGGGAGGCGCAGCACGTCAGCATAGCCACGGTGCACCGCCGGATCCGCATCTACTCGGTGGCCACCGCATCGAGCCCGGAGGTCCGCGCCACGCGCGTTCGTCAGGCGCGCCGGGAGTTCGAGATCCTGGAAGGCATCGACCACCCCGGCATCCTCAAGGTCAAGGACTACAAGGAGACCGAACTCGGCCCGGCCCTGATCTTCGATCACGACCCCAAAGCGGTGCGCCTGGATCACCTGCTGCGCGAGCGGGGACCGGGCCTGTCGATCACGCAACGCCTGCAACTGATCCGGGACATTGCCGAGACGCTGAAGTACGCGCACTCCAAGCGCCTGTACCACCGCGCGCTGGGACCGCAGTGCATCCTCGTGCACGACGCGGACAGCGACGCCCCGCAGCTGCGGCTGATGGACTGGCGCACCGGTTCGCGCAACGCCGGTGAATCGGCCTCCCCGTACACGGTCCACCACACGACCGGCACCCGGCACGTCGAGGACTACGTCGAAGACCCGCGGATGATCTACCTCGCACCGGAGACGACCCGCGCCGACCCCGCGCACGGGCCAAGCCTCGATGTGTTCTCCCTCGGCTGCATCGCGTATCACCTCTTCAGCGGCCAGCCGCCGGCCGAGTCGGCGCTGGACCTGGCCGAGAAGCTCCGTGTCGGCCAGGGACTGCGCCTGTCCGACGTGATGGACGGGTGTGGCGCACGCCAGCAGGAACTCATCCAGTTCGCCACCTGCCCCGACGTCCTCGCACGGTACGAAACCGTGCAGCAGTTTCTGGACGATCTCGTTCGCGTCGAGGACGAGCTCACCACGCCCGACCCGGAGGCCACGGTCGACCCCAGCGTCGCCGGCAAGGATGACCGCCTCGACGGCGGTTTCACCGTCATAAAACGCATGGGGCGCGGCTCGTCGAGCGACGCCCTGCTGGTGCGCAAGGACGGAGCCGATGAAGAACTCGTCCTCAAGGTCGCGTGCGACGTGGCCCACAACGACCGCCTGGCCGCCGAGGGCGAGGTGCTCGCGCGGCTGCATCACCAGAACATCGTCGCCCACCGCGAGACGCTCACGGTGGCCGGGCGCACGGCCCTGCTGCTGAAGAGCGCCGGCGCGCGCACGCTGGCCGAGAAGCTCAAGGAAGAGGGGCGCCTGTCGCTCGACATGCTGCAGCGCTTCGGCGAAGAGCTGATCGAAGCGGTCAACCACCTCGAAGCCGAAGGCGTCGCCCACCGCGACATCAAGCCCGAGAACATCGGCATCGCCGAGAACCGCACCGGCAGGCTGCAGCTCGTGCTGTTCGACTTCTCGCTGTGTCGCACGCCGGCCGACAACATCACCGCCGGCACGCATCCCTACCTGGACCCCTTTCTGTCGCTGCGCCGTCCGCCGCGCTGGGACTTGTATGCAGAGCGCTTCGCACTGGCCGTCACGCTCTACGAGATGGCGGTCGGACAAGCACCGGTCTGGGGCGACGGGCAGACCTCGCCGGCCATGCTGGACGTCGAGGCCAGCATCGAGAGCGATGTCTTCGACCCGGTCACACGCGAAGGCTTCACCGCGTTCTTCGCCAAGGCGTTGAGACGCGAGTACCGGGAGCGCTTCGACAACGCCGAAGACATGCTGCGCGCCTGGCGCGCGATCTTCGCTCGTCCCCAGACGACGCAGACGACCGATGCGGGCGCGGCCGAGGGCCTGGCTGCCATCGCCATGACGGCCACGCCGCTCACCACGATGGCCGAGCTCGGCTACAGCCTCGAAGCGCAGGACGTGCTCGAGCGCATGGGCATCCACAACGCCCGCGAGCTTCTGGCGGTCGATCGCATCCGCTTCCGCTACCTGCGCGGCGTGGGCGACAGGATCCGCAAGGAGATCCGCGCGACCGCCAAGGAACTGGCCCGCCTGCGGCCGGACCTCACGCAGGGCCGCAGCACCGTGCACGACGCCGACGAGGAGGTTGGCGCTGCCGTCAGCGTCAACGAACTCGCCGCCCAACTGCTGCCGCGCCGCCCCGCCGGTGATGACCGGCCCGAAGAGGCTGCGCTCGCCCACTACCTCGGTCTGGACGACAGCGTGCCGGCCGGCACCTGGCCCAGTCTGGGCGAGTCCGCGAAGTCCAGCCAGATGGACCGCGGCACGGTCGCTGCCGCGCTCATCAAGGCGCGCGAACGCTGGCTGAAGAACCCGGCCTTCACCGAGTTGCGCCAGCAGCTCGATGCCTTGCTGCGCAGCCAGGGTCAGGTGATGAGCGCCGTCGAGGCCGCGCTGGCGCTGCTTGCCTTGCGCGGCTGCGCGGAACAGGACGACGCCGAGCGGGCGCGCCAGGCCAGCGCCGTGCTGCGGGCCGCCGTCGAAGCCGAGGCGCAGCTCGAGCAGCCGCGCTTCGAGGCCTTCGACCATCAGCCCTGCGCGCTGATCGCCACCGCTTCGGCCTGGGCCGACTACGCCCGCCAGCTTGGTGCCGCTGCCGATGGCTGCGCACTGGCCGATCCCTTGCTCCCGCCGCACCGAGTTCTCGAAACGCTGGAAGGCGTGCCCGTGCCCCAGGCCACTCCCGACGAAACCACCGCGCCGGGCACGATCACAGCGGCGCTCGCGCCATCCCGCCTGCTGCGCCTGGCCGCCTCGGCATCGCGCAAGGCAGCCTTGTCCAGCCGGCAGGAGATCTACCCGCGCGGCATGGCGCCACTGCAGGCCCTGCGCCAGTCGCTGGGCGCGCTGCTCGGCGCAGCGCAGCTGTCCGTGCGCAACATCCAGGACCGCGTGCGCGGCCGCTATCCCGAGGCGGCAGCACTGCCCGGCCGGCCGGAGCTGGATCGGCTGCTCGAAGAAGCCGGCGCCCCGCTGAGTTGGGACCCGTCGGCCGCAGACGGGGCCGGCGCCTACCGCCTCGCGACCCTGGGCGGTGCGCAGACCGCCGGCACGACCACCGCGTTCTCACGCCACGCGACCGAGTTCAGTGCAGGCCCCGCCGGCGACGCCGCGCACGCTGAAATCGCCGATGCGGTCGCGGTCGAAGAGCGGCTCGAGCGCGGCTTGCAGCAAGGCGGCCTGCTGGTGCTGACCGTGCACCCCCGCATCGCGCGCCGGGCCGAGGCCGAGCTGCTCCATCGCTTCGGCATGCCGGATGTTCGGCCGGCACCGCTGCAGCGCCTGAACTTCGATGCGCTGATGCTCGAGGCCCTGCGTGCGCAGGCCGCCGCCGCGCGCGTCGACTGGAACGTGGTCGTCGCAGCCGATGCGGCCGATCGTGGCAGCCGGCACTGGATCAACCTGCAGCGCCTCGTGCAACGCACCCTGCCTGCGCTGCGGGAGGCGCTGCTGCAAAGCACCGCGCCGATCCTGCTCGTCAACGTCGGGCTGCTGGCGCGCTACGAGCTGATGTCGCTCGTCACCGAGATCGAGCAGCACGCGGGCCGCCCCGGCCACACGCCCAGCGTCTGGCTGTTGCTGCCCACGGCCGATCAAGGCCTGCCGCTGATCGACGGCGTGGCGGTGCCGATCGTCAACAACCTGCACGGGACGCGCACGCTCGCGCTGCCGCAGGCCTGGGTGGAGAACCGGCACCGCGCAGGCGTTGCCACCTGAGGCCTGGGCAATCCGGCACGACCACAGGAAAGACCGTTCAGTGATCAACCCCCCTCACCTTCGTGCCGACCTGACGCGGCTGCTCGAGCGCCTGGAAGACGACCTGCGCGCGCGCATCGCGGACGTGACCGAGCTGAAGGCCGGCCTGCAGGGGCAGTGGCAGGCCGCGCGCGACGCCGACCGCACCGCCGAAACCTTCGAGAGCTGGGCGGACCAGGTCATCACGCAGGCCGGCGTGCACTGGCTGCTCTCCTGCGTGTTCCTGCGCTTCATCGAGGACAACGAACTCGTCGAGCGCCCCTGGCTGGGTGGCACGCCGGAGTCGGGGCCGCATGGGGGTCGTCTTGCGCTGGCGCGCGACCGCCACGAAGCCTGGTTTCGTGAGCGGCCGCTGGACAGCGATCGCGACTACCTGCTCGCCTGCTTTCGCGAAGCCGGCACGCTGCCGGGGCTTGCCACCTTCTTCGACGAGGCGCACAACCCGGTCTTTGCGCTCGGCATCAGCGGCGACGCGGCCATCGCCTTGCGCCAGTTCTGGCAGCAGGTGGACCCGAACACCGGCACGCTGGTGCACGACTTCACCGACCCCGGCTGGAACACCCGCTTCCTCGGCGACCTCTACCAGGAGCTCTCGGAAGCCACGCGCAAGCGCTACGCCCTGCTGCAGACGCCGGAGTTCGTCGAGGAATTCATCCTCGACCGCACGCTGACGCCGGCGATACAGGCGTTCGGCTTTCGCGAAGTGCGGATGATCGACCCCACCTGCGGGTCGGGGCACTTCCTGCTGGGCGGCTTTCATCGCCTCGTCGACGAGTGGCGCCGCCACGAACCCGCGCGCAACCCGCGCGACATCGCGCAGCGCGCGCTCGACGCCGTCGCGGGCGTCGACCTGAATCCCTTCGCGGTTGCGATCTCGCGCTTTCGGCTGCTGGTGGCGGCGCTGGAAGCCTGCGGCGTGAAGCGCCTGGCCGACGCGCCCGACTTCAAGCTGAACGTCGCGATCGGCGACAGCCTGCTGCATGGCGCGCGCTTTGGCCTGACGGCCACCGGCGGCATGTTCGAGGACGCCGAGCACTACGGCGGCACGGCGCTCGCGCACGCCTACGCCAGCGAAGATCTGGCGCAGGTGCAGCGCATCCTCGGGCGCCAGTACCACGCGGTGGTCGGCAACCCGCCCTACATCACCGTCAAGGACGCGGCGCTCAACGCCGCCTACCGGCAGCGCTACGCGAGCTGTCATCGCCAGTATTCGCTGGGCTGCCCGTTCACCGAGCGCTTCTTCGAGCTGGCGGCCACCGGCAACGGAGCGCCCGCAGGCTTCGTCGGCCTGATCACCGCCAACAGCTTCATGAAGCGCGAGTTCGGAAGCAAGCTCATCGAGCAGGTGCTGCCGCGGCTGGACCTGACGCACGTGATCGACACCTCGGGCGCCTACATCCCCGGCCACGGCACGCCGACGGTGATCCTCTTCGGCCGCCACCGCGCGCCGGTGGGCGACGCGGTGCGCACGGTGATGGGCATCAAGGGCGAGCCGAGCACACCGGACGATCCGGCGCGAGGCCTCGTCTGGTCGGCGATCGTCGGTCAGGTCGACCGCGCCGGTTCGGAGAGCGAGTTCGTCAGCGTCGCCGACACGCCGCGGGCGACGTTTGCGAAGCATCCGTGGAGTATTGGAGGCGGTGGTGCCGCTGACCTGAAGGAGCTCATCGCGGAGCGCGCGGTGGCCGTCCTCTTGGACACTGTCAGAGTTCATCGATTCATCGTTCACGCAGCCGGCCGAACGTTTACGCGGGAGACCCGAGAGATCGGCTTCGTTGGCATGACGCACGCCGACGAGGTGATGAACGCGCCTGCCCACTCGTTCCGTCAACGCGCCGTCGAGTCATCGGTCGTTAGGTGTCAGGTCCCGGATGATTACCTACTGCAGAATCGCCATCCTCTGCTTTTTGGGCGCGAGGTGCTAAAGGCGGTCATGGCAGAGTTGGACCACCGGGAGAGACGATGCTGATTGCCTTGCAC
>Ga0116143_10001628_pt1 | contig 26393 bp, 23 predicted proteins | sample AD_UKC034_MetaG_FD_89745 | JGI IMG/M metagenome (GOLD analysis project Ga0116143, IMG submission 89745) | Active sludge microbial communities of municipal wastewater-treating anaerobic digesters from USA - AD_UKC034_MetaG | ecosystem: Engineered > Bioreactor > Anaerobic > Digestate | place: USA...
GCCATCCGTGCGGAAGGAAGAAATCCGGCACCGTCTGGTTCTTGAAGAAATTATCGATTTTCTGGAAATGCAATCGATCCGTAAACAAACGGTCGGATCTCTGCCCTACGGTATGATGAAGCGCGTGGAATTGGGTCGGGCACTGGCGCTGGAACCTCGGCTGTTGATTCTGGACGAGCCGTTTGCCGGAATGAACCTGGAAGAAAAAGAAGACATGGTCAGGTTTTTGATGGAATTGAACAACCGTTGGGGACTGACCATGATTCTGGTAGAGCATGATATGTCGATTGTCATGAGCATTTCGCAGCGCGTCATGGTGTTAAATTTCGGTGAAAAGCTGGGAGAAGGAATTCCGGAAACCATCAGCGCCAATCCTGAAGTGATTAAAGCGTATCTCGGCGAATCGCAGTCGCTGGAATAAGAAGGCGGAGATCTTTGAACAAGGAAAGAGCGGAACAAATTCAACTTCATCAAACAACCCTGCCGCAACTTCTGGCGTGGAATGCGGAAAAATACGGTAATGCAAAGACAGCCATCCGGGAAAAAGCCTTTGGTATCTGGCAAAAATATACCTGGACAGATTATTTTCATTACGTACGGAAAACGGCGGCCGGTTTTGCCGCTCTGGATATTCAACGGGGGGATAATCTTTGTTTGATTGTCAACAATTCACCCGAATGGCTCTTTTCCGAATTGGCTACACATTCCCTAGGAGCGACGTCACTGAACTTATTTACTTCGTCTATTGCCGATGAACTGGCTTTTTCCATCAACCGCATTCATTCTCCCGTGGTTGTGGTCCAGGATCAGGAGCAGGTGGACAAGCTCATCGATGTCCGGGACAAGCTTCCCCAAGTCAAAAAGATCGTCTATATTGATCCAACCGGAATGACCTCTTACGAGGACAACTCCTGGCTCATCAGTTATGCCGGCCTTTTGGAGCTTGGAGAAAAATTTCTCAACGATCACCCGTCTTATGTCGAAGAACAAATCGCCAAGGGAAGGCCCCAGGATGTCGCCGTCATGATTCAGACGTCCGGAACCACGGGAGTTCCCAAAATTGCCATGCTTTCACACCGCAATCTGGCAACGATGGCCGCTCAATGGATGGAGGCTACCGGTATCCAACCGGAAGGAAACTGGATATCCATGTCACCGCCTGCCTGGATTGTCGATCAGATGTGGGGTATGGGAGTGGCTCTGGGTAGTGCCATGACGATGAATTTTCCTGAAACTCCGGAAACGGTTCTGGAGGATTTTCGCGAAATCGGACCCTTCATGATTATTACCTCTTCCCGTTTCTGGGAAGATATGGCTTCTCGCATTCGTGTGAAAATATCAGACGCCGGATGGCTGAAAAAGAAATTGTTTTATCTGGGAGAAAGCGTCGGCCGTTCTGTGGTAAACAAGAAGCTCCATAAAGAAAAACTAACCTGGTCGACCAAAATTCTTTATCGCTTTTTGAAGCTAGCCGTTTATCATCCTCTTCTGGATCGAATGGGCTGCTCTCATTTTCACTCTGCATTTACCGGGGGGCATCCCATCAGTCCCGACGTGATTGGTTTTTTCCGGGCGATCGGACTCAACTTGAAGCAGTGCTATGGATTGACCGAATCTTGCGGCATTTTTCAGATTCAGCCAGACGACGAGGTCAAACTGGAAACCGTCGGAAAACCTTTGCCGCTTACACAAGTCAAGCTTGACGGAGATCAGGAAGTGCTGGTGAAATCCGAAGCCAACTTTTCCGGATACTATAACGATTATGCATCAACGGAAGCTGCGTTTGACAACGGCTGGCTGAAAACGGGCGATGCGGGCTACATTGATGAGGATGGACATCTGCTCATTATCGGTCGTAAGGAAGATATCATCCGCAATAAAAGTGGCGAAGCCTTCTCGCCTGATTTTATTGAAACAAGACTGAAATTCAGCCCTTACATAAAAGAAGCGGTCATTTTTGGCGAAGCCCGTCCCTTTATTTCCGCTATGATCAACATTGATCTGGGCAACGTCGGCAATTGGGCGGAAGAGAGGATGATTCCCTACACCACCTATATGGATCTTTCCCAGCAGAAAGCTATTGAAGATCTGATTTTAAAGGAAGTCCGTCAGGTAAATGAACAGCTGCCCGAAGTCATGAAGATCAAAAAATTTGTTCTTCTTTACAAACTGCTGGACGCGGACGATGATGAATTGACACGAACAGGAAAAGTGCGAAGACGTTTTGTGTACGGATTATACATCAAAATCATTGAAGCCATGTATGGCGGGCTGACAAATGTTCCGGTGACGGGAAAAATCCGCTACCGGGATGGACGGGTGGGCGAGATTGAAACCACCATTAATATTATCAGTGTGGATTGAGGCAAGAGAGCATGGATTTTTTTCTGCAACTACTGGTCAATGGTGTGTGTATCGGATTGCTTTACGGAATTTCCGCTATGGGATTTGTCATGATCTTTAAAGCATCGAGTGTTTTAAATTTTGCTCACGGTGAGCTGCTTGCCCTGGGCGCTTTTTTCTTTCTGTCTCTGGTAACCTGGGGGAAAATTCCCGTAGCGGCTGCGTTTCTACTCACTCTCGTCGGCTGCTTTCTTCTGGGTTTTGTCATTGAAAAGTTCTTCTTAAGGCCGTTGATCGGTGAAAAACTCATTTTTGTCATTATGCTTACCGTGGGATTGGCCTCTATGTTCAAAGGCATGATCCTGTTGATCTGGGGGGGCAATTTGCACACTTATCCCGAATTTCTTCCTTCCGCCCTTGAATTGCAATTGGGAACGATTTATATCGCGCCGGTTTATTCGGCAACCCTGATCATCAGTGTGATTTTTCTGGTCCTTTTCGGTCTGTTTTTTAAAAAATCATCACAGGGGATTTTTATGCGTTCCGTGGCCGACAATCAGAAAGCGGCCCTGTCGCTGGGCGTTCACGTCCGGCGCGTTTTTGCGCTTTCCTGGGCGATAGCGGCTATGGTGGCCTGCATGAGCGGCATTGTGCTGGGCATCATTAACGGTGTAAATGTTCATGATTTAAGCGCCATCGGTCTGAAAGTCTTTCCGGTGGTGATTTTGGGAGGGCTGGACAGTATCGGCGGGGCCATCATCGGTGGCATCATTATCGGTCTTTTAGAAACGTTCACCGGCGGATATTTGTCTCCGTCTTTACGGGATGTTGTCCCTTACATGGTGCTGGTGATTCTTCTGATGGTCAAACCTTACGGGCTGTTCGGTCTGGTGGAAATTGAAAGAGTGTAAACATGAAAAAGCTTTCTTTTCATCCTTGCGGGAATTTTCGCGAAAGTTATGCGCAGGAATTAACCATTTTTGAAACCTGGTTCGGAAGAGTCAGCATGGGGGTGTTTCTGATCCTCCTTTTCGGTTTTGCGCCTTTTGTTCTGGATCGTTATTTTCTTTATATTTTAAACAATATCGGCATTTTGGCTATCGCGGCCATCGGCCTGAACATTCTGATCGGCTACACGGGGCAGATCTCACTTGGTCACGGCGCGTTTTTTGGCGTTGGCGCATACGCAGGAGCCATTTTGGCAACGCGGTTCGGACTGCCATTTTACATTTGCATCGGCGCGGCTGGTTTTATTACAGCAATGATCGGAATGATATTCGGCATTCCCTCCGGCAGGCTCAAAGGGTTGTACCTGACTATTGCAACGCTTGCCGGTCAGTTTATTATCGAATATGTTCTCATCCAGTGGGAAAGCCTGACCAAAGGGACTATGGGCATTACCCTTCCCGAACCGGGCATTCTGGGGTTTACCATTGCCGGGGACAAGTCCTTTTTCTTTGTCATCTTTACTTGCCTGGTCTGTATGACCTGGTTTGCCGTTAATATTATGCGCAGTAAGTACGGACGGGCCTTTATCGCCATTCGCGACAACGACCGCGCAGCGGAAGGCATGGGTATTCCCATTTTTAAGTACAAGCTGCTTTCTTTTGCCATCAGCTCTTTTTACGCGGGATTTGCCGGAGCCCTGTGGGCATATTACATGGTCAGTATTACCACCGAACCTTTTAATCTGGGACTTTCCGTGGAATTTATCGCCATGGTCATTATCGGTGGCATGGGAAACATACCCGGCGCGATTTTCGGGGCGACTTTTATCACGATTCTCAATGAACTTTTGAGATTTGCAACGGGCGAACTCATGAATATCGGGTGGGTAGCCGGCATGGGACTAAACATGGCGCCTCTGCGGGAATTTGTTTTCGGTCTGGCGATTGTCCTGTTCATTTTGCTGGAACCCAAAGGTCTGGCGGAATTATGGCGGATTGTTCGTTCCAGTTTCCGTCTGTGGCCGTTTTCGTATTAGGATGCATATGGGTGAGATTCTTTTACAACTGAATAATATTTCTGTCGTTTATTCCGATGTGATACAGGTGCTCAAGGGTGTATCGCTTTCCGTGGAGCGGGGCCATATTGTCTCGCTGTTAGGTAGTAACGGCGCTGGCAAAACCAGTACCCTGAAGGCCATATCCGGCCTTCTGAAACCGGAAAACGGTGAAGTGACTGACGGAGACATCATGTTCAACGGCGTGAATATCTCGAATCAGTCCCCCGAATTTATTACCCGTCAGGGAATCATCCAGGTTCTGGAAGGTCGTCAGCCTTTTAAATATCTTACCATTGAGGAAAATCTTCGTGTGGGAACGGCTACACGGCCGGGCAAGCCTTACAAAGAAGACTTGGAAATGGTTTATGCTTACTTTCCGGCTCTGGTCAAACGAAAGAAGGCACTGGCCGGTTACTGCAGTGGTGGAGAACTTCAGATGCTGGTTATCGGGCGCGCCCTGATGGCACATCCTCAGCTTCTGATGCTGGATGAACCTTCGCTGGGATTAGCGCCGCTCGTGGTACAAGAGATCTTCCGGATCATCAAAAAAATCAACGAAGAACACGGAACAACCATCGTACTGGTCGAGCAAAACGCCAATATGGCTCTGCAGGTTGCTCATTATGGCTATGTGATGGAGAACGGAAAAATTGTCATGGAAGGATCTTCCAAAGACCTGTCAGACAATCCGGATGTCAAAGAGTTTTATCTGGGTATGGCTGCTTCCGGCATCGCCAAATCTTACAAAGACGTCAAATCCTACCGCCGCCGCAAACGTTGGCTGTAACGCAAATCATTTTGACGTCATCGAATGATAAAAATTTTTTTTCCAAAATCGATTCAAGACATGCCGGAAAGAATTCAAGATGAATGATCCAGCGCCCTGCGCACTTCGTTTGCCAGAGAGCTAAGGGAAAACGGCTTTTGGATGAAATGCACTCCTTCGTCCAAAACCCCCTGATGTGCAATAATGTCGGCAGTGTATCCTGACATGAAAAGGATCCTGATCTTCGGATAAAGTGAAAGGATGTTTTGAGTCAGGTCGCGACCGTTCATTTCGGGCATCACGACATCGGTGATGAGCAAATGGATATCATTTTGATATTCTTTTGCTTTTCGAATAGCTTCTTTCGGGGTTTCCGCTTTAAGAACTTGGTAACCAAACTGCACGAGCATCGTCGCTGTCATTTCCAGAATGACCGGTTCATCCTCCACAAGTAAAATGGTTTCATTTCCGCGGGGCACGGAAGTTTCAGAATCCGACTGACGGCTATTGTCGGTTTTGCCCGTGTAACGGCGCAGATAAACACTGAACGTGGCACCCTGTCCGGTTTCACTATAGACATTAATAAATCCTTGATTTTGCTTTACAATTCCATAAACCGTCGCCAGTCCAAGACCGGTGCCTTTGCCCAGCGCCTTGGTGGTGAAGAATGGTTCAAAAAGTCTGTCCAGTGTTTTTTTGTCCATACCACAGCCATTGTCACTTATGGCGATTCGAACATAAGAACCGGGGAGGTAACTCGGGTTCCTGGCACAGTAAGATGGATCGAAGACCGCAGGTTTGGTTTCAATGACGATTTTGCCGACTCCGGAAATCGCATCACGAGCGTTTACACACAGGTTGGCCAGAATCTGATCAATCTGGCTGGGATCCATTTTCACCTTCCACAGACTTGCGCCCGGTTTCCAGACAAGATCGATATCCTCGCCAATGAGACGACGCAGCATCTTGAGCATTCCTTCCACGGTGTCGTCCAGATTCAGGACAATCGGTGCTGCGGTCTGTCTTCGTGCAAAAGCCAGAAGCTGTCGTGTCAAATCGGCTGATCGCTCAGCCGCTTTCCGGATTTCCTGAATTTCCTTATACAAGGGCTGAGACGAATCGATTTTCATCATGGCCATTTCCGAATGTCCCAGAATCACACCCAGCATGTTATTGAAATCATGGGCGATACCGCCCGCCAGACGTCCCACGGATTCCATCTTCTGTGCCTGGGTCAGCTGCTCCCTGAGGCGTTCCTTCTCCTGTTCGGAAAGCTTTCGCTCTGTAATATCGGCATTGGTTCCACTGAAAATCAATGCCTTTCCCTGCTGGTCACGACTGACCACATTGCCTCGTCCCAAGATCACCCGCCATGTCCCGTCTAATGCCTTCATGCGGAATTCTGTTTCATATTTGACCGGATCGGGAGATTGAATGGCCGCTTTTATCATGGCCATGGCCCGCTGGTAATCCTCGGGCGGGCAGATATCCTTCCAGGAGATTTGTCTTAGTTCTTCTTCCCGGCCGGAATAACCCAGCATTTCATACCAGCGAGGACTGTAATAGATTTCATTGGTTGCCAGATTCCATTCCCAGATGGCATCCGATGTTGCAGAAACAGCGCGGGCGTAACGCTGTTCGCTTTCTCTGAGAGCATCCAAAGCCTGGTGATATGCGGTTACATCATTCATCATAGAAAGCACCATCGGCTCTCCATGGACATGAATGATGATGGATGAAAGCAGGCTGGTCATCCATACCTTTTTTGCTGGAGACCATATCCGGACTTCCACAAGGTCAAGCCGGTTTCCGCCCTGTTCGAATTTTTGCCTGAGCTCTTCATTGGTTTCCGGATCAAGAATGCCAAGTTCCAGTAAAGACTTACCGATCACATCCTGGCAGGATAACCCCATAACTTTCAGATAAGCCATGTTGACATCCACCATCTCTCCGGTTTTTCTGCTTAAGAAAATAGGGTAGGGGCTTTGCGCGAAAATCGTCCGGTAGGATGCCTCGCTCTCACGGAGAGCCATTTCCACTTTTCGACGCTCCGTAAGATCAATCGCCACACTGACCAGATGAGCCACTCCGCCCAGAGATACAATCTCGGCGGAAAAAAGCATATGGTGAACATTGCCAAAACGGTTTTGAAAAAGGATCTCTTCTTCAACAACCCGTCTGCCTTTCTCAAGAGTCTTTCTTACTTTTTCTCGATCTTCCGGATTTTTCCAGATTCCCAAATCCATAGATGTATGGCCGATAACTTCCTCACGGGTATATCCTGTCATCCGCAGGAAAAAATCGCTGACCTCCACGTATTTTCCTTCCGACAGTGTGGATATTGTCGTAATGACCGGTCCCAGGTGAAAAGCCCTTGAAAACTTTTCTTCCGATTGCCGGAGGGCTTCATTGGCCGCCATCAGACGATTCTGGGCGTCCTGGAGGCGGTTGTTGGCGTCATCATATTCCCGATTAACCTTTTCCAGTTTTTCAAGTGCGATGGCCATATCGCGGGTTTTGGCTTCCAGCTCCTCTTTTTGCCGGAGAATCAAAGCTTCTGTGGCTTTCCGTTCGGTTGTGACCCGAAGCGACTCGATAGCACCGATCGTATTCCCTGAAGAGTCATAAAGAGGTTTGGCGATCCCCCAGAGATAAGCGCCTGTTTCTTTCAGAGCAGGCAAAAATACTTCAGCAGTAAGGGTATCTCCCTGGCGAATGAATTCGGTGTAATTTTTTTCAGTATTCCGTTTGTCCCCCCAAAGCAAATCGATGAGCAGCGGACGTTCGTAGCCGTAAAAGGGAAGAGAATAATCCTTGTTGGTTTTTCCCAGCATATTTTCGGCTTGCACACCGGTCAACTCTTCCATGGCCCGGTTCCACAAAATCACGTGCCCGTCCCGATCAATTACAAAAGTGGCGTCGGGCAGGAAATTAATGATGTCTTCGAGGCGCTGTTCCGAGTCTCGGAGGATAATTGCTGCATGGATGCTGTCCGAAATATCATGTTCCAGCACCTGAAAACCCTGAAGCGTTCCTCTGTTGTCTAAAATGGGAACGGCACTGCTCTCCAGATAGAGGGAAAAGCCGTTGCGATGCCGCCAGCGCAATACTTCTTTCGACCAACCGGTTTTCTGTTTGATGCACCGCTCCAAAATTTCTGCGGATTTCAGAAGATCGTCTGGGTGAAGATAATGGTCAGCGCTTACGCCCACGATTTCCTCCGGACGATATCCCAGAATATTTTCTACGGCGGGATTGCTGAAGGTAGCGCAGCCATTAATGTCGATAGCCCGAAACCAGTCACGACTGGTGTTCACAAAAGATTTGAACCTTTCTTCACTGGACAGCAAGGCATCTTCCATCTGTTTGCGCCTTGTGATGTCGGTGATGATATGAACGGCACAGACAATGTTGGAATTTTCATCAAGGATCGGATCCGCAGTCACCTCGACCCAGCGGTCCTTCAGGGGCAGAATTTTACTAGCCCGGCATTTGGTTTCTTTCATGTTTTGAAGGGGACAGTCTTCCACATGATCGGAAGTGCCATGCACTGCCTCAAAACAGAAATGGCCGTCCAGTTCGCCACCGGTTTTATCAAGAATCTTTTCCGTGGCCTGATTATGTTTGATGATCCTGCCGTCCGGTTGAATCAAGCAGACAGAATCATTCATGGCGTTAAAAAAATTCATCCATGATTTTTCGTTTTCAGAACCGGACATCGCGTCATTCTGACTGGCAGCTGTTTTTTCCAGTTCTCGGATCCTGTTTTTTAAAACTGCTATTTCTTCGATCAGTTGACGTTTGGTTTTGGATGATTCATTCATGATGGCCATTTCATAATTTATTCATCTGCTTTGTCATTTCCGATATTGAAAATTTATTAAAAGGCAGAAAAACAATACCTAAAACAATCACGGGCGCGATGGCCAGAAAATGATAAACCAGGGCAAAGGAAAAGGCCTCCGGCTTTGCCACGGAAAAAAGGCTCAAACCCAGAATACAGGCATAATGCCAGTTGCCAACAAAACCAGGCGCTGCGGGAATGGCAATGCCCGCAATCAGAATGACCATGACGACAAAGGAAGCCAGTAGGGGCAAATCCATGCCAAATGCCAGAAGCAGCGCATAAATCGCGGCGACATCCACCAGCCAGACCAGGGTGGATAGCAGGAATAAATACAAAAGCCGTTTAACGTCGGTAATCACCTGAAAACCGTCAATAAAATGGTCAAGGGCATGACGAACTTTCCGGGCCAATCCGGAGGGGAGAAGTTTCAACATCCGTTCAATGATCGCAACGGCCGTTTCTCTTCGCCAGACCAATCCGGAGATACAAACGATCATTATCAGAGTCAGAATAAAAAAGAGGATGCCGGACTTGATCATCCATGACGGCAAATCCTGTAGAATCAAAACCGCAATCGTAATGGTCAGAACCGCGAGGCTGTCCAGCACTCGTTCAACAATAATGGTTCCGAGCGCGGAAGACATTTTAATGGAACTTTTTTGGGCAATCAAATAGGGCCTAGCCAACTCCCCAATGCGTGCGGGAATGGCGATGATGGCCAAAAAACCGACACTGGTCACGGAAAAGAGGGGAATTTGCTTAATCTTTTCCATGGGTTCCAGAATCACTCCCCAGCGGTAGGATCGCAACACCTGCATGAAAATAATAAAGAAAAGAGACAAAAACACATAACCTGGAGAAATCTTTTTCAGATGCGAAAGTGTTTCATGAAAATCGATTCCCCGGACGGAAAAAAAAATCAGAACGATGCCCAGCAGAATACCGAATACCAGTTTTTTATTCATGAAAATGTCGGAGCCATGCGTTGATTTTGTCGCTCAAAACTAAATTTTGGCCAGATGATCGGCAACTTTGTCATGGAGAAGCTGCGAAGACAGCTTATTTCCCATCAATCCGACGCGAATCGCGACAGATGTCTGATTTTTAGCTCGGTAAGCAACTTCAAACTGCACCTTTTCTCCATTAATGGAAGCGGTGATTTTTCCCTTGGCAATTTCCTTGACAGGCAGAACTTCCGTGCCGTTCATGTCGGCAACCGTTTTTTCACATGCTTTCCAGACCTTATCGAAGGGAGCGAAATAGTCTGTTTTCAACTCGCCATTGACATAAAAATAGGTTCCGGTTCCGGCACCGATGGCGGCTCCTCCAACGGCAAGTGCCGCGCAACCGGAAAAAAGAAGCAGAACCAAGAGGCAGAAAATAAAACGACTGATGTGTTTTTTCATCATGGACTCTCCAAACGATTGTTTTTTCTTTTCAAGCATAATGTTGCCGGAAATGCAATCCCGTTGTGCCTCGGATCAGAATGACCGGAGTTTCTCAAATTCTCTCAGGAGATCTTCCTGCTTTTTGGTTAAATCCGTTGGAATCTGAACAAAAACCTCAATAATCTGATCTCCGCGTCCGTATCCTTGAACATGAGGAATTCCTTTTCCTTTTAGACGGAAAGTTCGACCACTCTGTGTGCCTCTGGGGATTTTTATTTTTTCCGTTTCATTCAAGGTCGGCACTTCAATGGTGGCGCCCAATGCTGCCTGAACAAAAGAAATGGGTACACGGCAAATGATGTTGTCATCCGAACGGACAAAAAAATCATGATCTTCCACATGCAAAAAAACATAAAGATCCCCCGGAGGGCCTCCCACATCTCCCGCTTCCCCTTCACCGCGCAACCGTAGACGCGAACCGGAATCCACGCCAGCCGGAATTTTTAACTCTACGGTTTTCTTTCGTTTTTCCTTTCCCGTGCCCATACAGACACTACAGGGTTTGGAGATAAATTTTCCGTGACCGTGACAATGAGGGCAAGTGGAACTGATGGTGAAAAATCCGCTTGACTGTACGACCTGACCTCTTCCCTGGCAGGTTGGACAGGTGGACGGAGAGGTTCCAGGCGCTGCTCCTGTTCCTTGACATTCGTGGCAGGTATGGAGTTTTTCCAGATCAATTGTAGTCGTTTTGCCGAATGCCGCTTCCAGAAAGGAAATTTTCAGATCGTAGCGCAGATCCGCGCCTGCGCGTGCCGCCTGCCTTGTTCGTCCTCTTCCTCGCTGACGGCCAAATCCGAAAACATCTTCAAAAATATCGCCGAAATTGGAAAAGACATCGTCAAAGCCGCTGAATCCCTGAAAACCGGTGTTGCTCAACCCGGCGTGGCCGTATTGATTGTAAATTTCTCTTTTTTGCTTGTCGCTCAAGACTTCATAGGCTTCCGCTGCTTCCTTGAATTTTTCTTCCGCTTCCTTATTGCCCGGATTCTTGTCCGGATGGCATTGCATGGCGATTTTCCGGTAATTTCTCTTCAGTTCATCGTCGGAAGCATTTTTGTCCACACCCAAAATTTCGTAATAATCCCTCTTGGTCATTCGCCTGATTTTGTCTCCTGTGTTTTCATCTGCAGGGCCAAAGCGTTCAATAACTCTGCATTATCACTTTTTTCCAACGCATGACGCGCAAATAAATATTTTTTACGTTCAATAGCTTTTCGGGCAAGTTCTTCCCATTCTGCGTTTCCCGGTTCAATGTTGAGCGCTTTTGATGCGCCCGAGAAAAGAAAGGTGTCTCCGTTTTCAAGCGCAATTTCCCTGATTTTTTGCAAACCTGCCGAGTGTCCGGCCCGGAGGTAAAACACCAGTGCGTCGGAAAAAGCGCTTGCTTCGAGATAGACATCTCCATAGCTTTTCAGTGTGTCTGTGGAGGTGTTATTGATATACAATATTTTTTGCTTTGACCGGTAATCCGGAAGTTTTCGACTGCCCAAGAAAGCTCCTCCTGAAAAAATACGCGGCGTCCATTCAACACCGCGTAATTAAATGACGGTTAAGGTTTTGTCAACGGCCTGGTCGCTCAATATTTCACAAGCCGCACAAATGCCTCTTCATATTTACTTCTTGTTTTTTCGATAATGTCCGGCGGCAATTCCGGTGCGGGCGGCTTCTGATTCCAGTGCTGAGCCAGCAGATAATCCCGGAGAAACTGTTTGTCGTAACTTCTCTGCGTCCGACCTTCCTCATATTCGTCAGCTGGCCAGAAACGGGATGAATCAGGCGTCAGCAGTTCATCGATGAGGATCAATTCTTGATGATAAAGACCAAACTCCATTTTGGTATCTGCGATCATGATACCGGCCTGTAAAGCCATTTCCGAAGCGCGTTCATAGATGGCCAGAGACTTTTCGATAATCCTTTTGGTTAAATCATCTCCGATGAGATCTTTCATTTCAGAAATGGTGATCGGCGAGTCGTGATCTCCTTCCGGTGCTTTGGTCGTCGGGGTGAAGAGTGTTTGAGGAAGTTTACAGGATTCTTTTAATCCTTCCGGTAGCCTGATGCCGGAAATGCTTTGACTGTGGCGATAATCCTTCCAACCTGATCCGGCCAGATAGCCGCGCACAATACATTCCACCGGAAGTGGCGTAGCATTTTTAACCAGCATACTGCGACCGTCGAGACTTTCAAAATAGGGAGCGCATTCCGGTGGAAATTCGGCAGCGTTTGTCGAAAGAATATGGTTGCCGATGATGTCTTCCATCTTTTGAAACCAGAAGGCGGACATTTGATTGAGAATTTTGCCTTTACCGGGAATGGTGTTGCGCATTACGACATCAAAGGCGGAAATCCGATCCGTGGCCACAAGCAGAAGATGATCCCCCACGGCATACAGGTCACGCACTTTGCCACGGTTGAGAAATTTCAATTTTGGAAAATTGGTTATTGAGATGCTTTTTTTCATGGTCTGTCTTCTCCTTTAGCGAACGGAAAGATTGTGCTGTTTTTCGTAGCCGATGGTGGATGTGGGCGTCCGGCCGTAATTGTGTCCAGGCATCACTTTGGTGTTGTCAGGCAGGGTGAATAGTTTGGTTTTAATGGATTGATACAAAGTTTGCCAAGACCCTCCCGGCAGATCGGTGCGCCCAACCGCTTCTACGAAAAGGGTATCCCCGGTAAAGACATAACCGGGCATGTAAAGGCAGATACCCCCGGGAGAATGTCCCGGAGTGTGCAGAACACTCAGTTCGATATTTCCGACAGATAGAAGATCTCCGTCCGAAATCAAAACATCCGCCGGAGGTGACGGATCCGCATGAAACATGCGCAGAATCGATGCCGGGGTTCCGGTCAGCATAAACGCATCATCTTTGTGGACAATGATCTTTGCCCCCGTGAGCCTTTTCATTTCCGCGTTGCCGCCGATATGGTCCACATGACCGTGTGTATTGACAATATAGTTGATCTTTAAATTGTTCTTTTGGGCAAGATCCACTAAATCCTTCGTGTTATCTGCCGGATCGATGACGAGCGCGTCTCCCGTAATGGAATCTCCGATAAGATAGGCGAAAACAGCCATTTTCCCGACCTGCAGTTGTTGAAGAAACATAACCGCTCCTAGAAGAATATTACTAAATTTCCTATCATTATTTTGTCCGATTCGTCAATTTAAATCCGGCGACTCAATACCGCACCGAAAAAGCCGTCCAGAGAATGCCTGTGGGGAAAGGTTTGAAAATAACCACGGCGAGATGTCAGACTTTGCAAAATCTCGTCTGTGGGTCTCTCAACGCGAAATTGCGGAAAATCGGCCAGAAATTTACCGATTACATATTCATTTTCAGAAGGAAGGACAGAGCAGGTGCAATAAACCAGACGGCCCTCTTTTTTAACGGCAGCGGCCGCATTTTGTAAAATGGTGATCTGCATATTTTTGAAATGCTCGATATCTCCGGAATGCAAACGCCACTTGATTTCGGGATTTCTTCTCAACGTTCCTGTTCCGGAACAGGGAGCGTCCACGAAGACGGCATCAAACTTGTCGATCCATTTTGCGGGAAGAGGAGACAGAAGATTTGCCTGTCCGCTTTCAATCATGGAAATTCCCATTCTCGCCGCATCTTTTTTCAGCCTGGCGATTTTTCCGGCATCGCCATCCAGAGCTACGATCCGGCCCTCATTCTTCATCAGAGCCGCCAGATGAGTCGTTTTCCCGCCGCTACCCGCACAAACATCCAATATCAAGCTATTTTGTTTCGGACAAACCAGCAAAGACACAAGTTGCGCGGCTTCATCCTGAATCCGCAGCAGGCCCTGCTGAAAGAATGCGGTTTTTTGAACGGGATGGGGCGGATCGTGCAGAGTGATTCCATCGGGAGAAAACTGTGTCGGTGTGCAGGAAAAATTTTCGTTCTTAAGCATTTCCAGCAGGGTTTCCCTGTCTGTTTTCAGGGTGTTTACGCGTAGCGTCAGAGGAGGAAGTTCATTATTGACCTGACAGATGGTCTCGGTTTCTTGAGCCCCGAAAGCATCCAGCCAAAGTTCAACCAGCCATCGGGGATGGGAATGCCGTGTAAAAATGGATTCTGCCGGATGGCTTTCCGGCGATGGAAAAAGAATTTTATCGGCATTTCGCAGATAACCTCTTAAAACCGCATTGATTAATCCGCTTGTTGCCGGCGCAAGGGATTTTGCGATCTTGACGGCTTCATCCACAACTGCGAAAGATGGCAATCGGTTGCTGAATCGAAGCTGATAAAGTCCCGTTCGTAAAATATTTTTTACGCTGTCCTCCATCTTTTCGTAATTTCCGCGATAAAGGCGAGTAAGAATCCAGTCCAGATGACCCTGCATGCGCAGTGTGCCATACACCAAATGCGTGAGCAGACGCCCGTTTACGGTTCCGGAGAGCGTTTGCCTTTCCAGTTCCAGATTCAGCAGGTCTTCCGCAAAACCAGAACTTCTTCCCACTTGATTCAAAATATCCACGGCCAGATGGCGGACGGTTTTTTTCATACCTTCTCCCGGCGTCTCACTTTCAGCCGAATACTGTATCCGGTTTTAGTGGATGGCCCCGTAAAAAATCTTTGGCAGCCATTCGTTTTTTTCCGGCCAACTGAACCTCTTTGAGAATCACAAAACCATCGGATGACGTAACGGGCAAGCCATCAAAACAGGGAAGACCGGCAAAGCCGGCAGGCAAATGGACAGCGCCTGGCTTGGCTTCGGCCGAGAAGATTTTCAGCATTTGTCCGTCCAGAAAAGTGTACGCAGCAGGAGAGGGGGATAGCCCGCGGATCAGATTGACGATACGGGATGCACGGTCTTGCCATTGAATTCTGCCGGTTTCCCGGGTCAGGCGGGGAGCATACGTTACGGCAGAGGTATCCTGCGGTTGTCTCTGAATGGAACCGGTAAGTACCTGCAAAACGGTCTGCAGAAGCAAAGATGCACCGATTTTTGCCAACCGATCATGAAGGTTGCCATAGATGTCTGTCGTTTCCAAGGGAATTTCTTCCTGTGCTAAAATATCTCCGGAATCCATGCCTTCATCCATCAGCATGATCGTAACCCCGGTTTTTGTTTCTCCCTGGATAATGCTCCAATTGATAGGCGCCGCTCCCCGGTATTTGGGCAAAAGAGAAGGATGAATGTTTAGGCATCCCAGCGGCGGTAAATCAATGATCGCTTTGGGAAGAATCTGTCCGAATGCTGCCACGATGATCATGTCAGGCTGAAGGGAGTGGATTTTTTCCATAAAAGAGGAATCTTTTACTCTTGAAGGCTGCAAAACGGGCAGGCCTCGTTCTTGCGCCAGACGCTTCACCGGAGGCACGGTTTCTTTTTGCCCGCGTCCTGCGGGACGGTCTGGTTGTGTAACGACCGCGATGACCGGAAAAGCATTTTTGTGTAATATGTCCAGAGCAGGAAGGGCAAAATCCGGTGTGCCCATGAAAAGAATGCGTGGTTTTTCCGTCATATTGAAACCTCTTTTTTTGTCGTCTATACGGAATTCGCGCCGATGTGTCAAGAAGCGCCCGAAATACCGGTTTTGGTAATAAATTTTTATTGTCAATTTTAGTTTCATGTTTTATAGGAGCGAGGCTTGAAGTAATTCTGAAAAACGGAAAAAGCAATACCCGGACAAGCACTGTATTGATAAAAATGGAAAGGAGATGGAGGATGAAAACGTACGCCATTAAGTATGTGGAGTTAGCTGAACAGCACGCGGGGCGGATCGCCAAAAGATGGGCGATGGATGTGCAAAACAATGCCCGGACCAAGACGTTCAAGAAACTGGATGAAGAGAGCATCATCAATCAGGGTGTCAAATTCTATCACAATTTCAGCAAAATGTTCGCTGAAGAAAAAATCGGCGAAAATGTCTTGAAATATTTCCGAACCTACGCCCGGGAGAGTTGCGCCATGGGTGTTCCCATGGACGAGGCTGTCTATGCCCTCATTCTCCTGAGAAGACACATTTGGCTGTATGCTGAGTTTCAGACCATCTTCAGTTCCGGTATTGACCAGAGACAGGCTCTGGACACCTTGAGCCGCACGATTCTGATCTTTGATTATGCTGCCTACGAAGTGACCAAGGAATATCAGGAATTAATGAAAAAAGATAAAAAATAAAATAAATTCCATGTGCCATTCCGGATGGGCGCAGGAGAAAGGATGACGCAATTATGGTGGAATCGATTAAACTGTTGGATGTGTTGGAGGCCAACATCGACGAAATCGCCGCCAACTGGACGGCGGACGTCAAAAAAAACAAGAGGACAGAGCATTACTCGGATATCGCAGATGAAAAGCTGGCGCTTCAGGCGATTAAATTTTACAGTCAGCTTCGAAATATGCTGACTGCGCAAAACCGTTATGACAAAGCGCAGGAATTTTTTATGCACTATGCCAGAACATCATACGAAAGCGGCATTCCCCTGCATGAATCCATTTACGCCCTGAACATGATGCGACGTCACATGTGGCTTTATGCCGATTTTCAGGCCATTTTCATCAACGCCCTTGAGCATAACCAGGCCATTGACTCGGTCATGAGGATCATGCTCCTGATTGACTATGCGGTATATGAAATAACCCAGTATTATCAAGATCGTATCCGTTTGGAAGAAAAACAGAGGTGCTAGGCTTTTGTTGGAGGCCTTCAAAACCACTTGATGTCAAAAAGGGCGACGGTTTTCTCCCGTCGCCCTTTTTTTGCCTTTATTAGTCGCTTTTCGGTTACATGAAATTTTCCGGATCAACATCCGCGATGATTTTTACCGTGCTGGTGGCGTGTTTTTCCACAAGCGCCGCGGCGAGAAAATGCATGAATTTTACATCATTTCCCTTGATCATCATTTGCATACGGAATACGCCCCGAATCTTGGAAAGCGGCGAGGTGGCCGGGCCGACGATGTCGAGAGGATTGCCGGCATTTTCACAAAACGCCCGGGCATCTCTTCCAAGGTCGGTTGCCGTTTGCGTCAAAATGTCTTGCCTGTCCGAAGATAGACGGAGGTTGATGATCTTAGTGAAAGGGGGATATTGCAGCGCTTTACGGAATTCCATTTCCTCGCGGTAAAATGCCTTGTAATCGTGTTCCCGTGTGTGCCGCAATACATAATGCCGCGGATTGAACGTCTGAACAATCACTCTTCCGGGCGCATTGCCACGCCCTCCGCGTCCTGCAACCTGTGTCAGCATCTGAAACGTCTTTTCCGCCGCACGGAAGTCCGGCATATTCAGCGACGTATCCGCCGAAATCACGCCGACCAGCGTAATACCGGGAAAGTCATGGCCTTTAGCGATCATTTGCGTACCCACGAGAATGTCCGTTTTTCTTTCTTCAACTGCGCGAAGCATTTTTTCCTGCTCACCGCGCCGCGACGTTGTGTCGGAATCCATTCGGCAAATGGAAGCACGGGGAAATAAATTCTTCAGCTCGGCCTCGAGTTTCTGGGTGCCGGTGCCATAGTTCAGGATGCGACTGCCCCGGCAATGCGGGCAAAGAGGCATCGCCTTTTGGACGTAGTCACAGTAGTGACATTTGACGACATGATCCGCAGGATGGCTTTTCAGAGAAACGGCGCAGTTGGGACAGGTGAAACTGTAACCGCAATCTGCACAGACCAGGAAGGTGTCAAAACCGCGCTTGTTGAGAAAAAGCAGGGCCTGCTCATGGAGAGACAGGGTTTCCTGAAGTGCAGATACCAGGATGTCTGAAAGAACAGGCATTTTACCGGATATCTCTTTTTGTTTTTTCATGTCTACAATGTCGATGCGGGGCAGAGGTTTGGCGTTGGCCCGTCCGGTGAGCTCCAAATAAGCATATTTTTGAGTTTCGGCGTTATAATAGGTGCGAATGCCGGGAGTAGCAGAGCCGAGCACGCAGGTGGCACCGGAAAACTTTGCTTTGACAATGGCCAGATCGCGGGCATGATAGCACAAACGTTCGTCCTGCTTGTAGGAGGAATCGTGTTCTTCATCTACGATGATCAATCGAAGATGGGGAAGGGGAGCAAAAAGGGCCGAACGGGCTCCGATGACCAAGTGGATCAGGCCGCGCCGGATTTGTCTCCATTGGTCGTAACGGACATTTTCGGAGATACCGCTGTGAATCACAGCGATTTGATCGGTGTCAAACCTTCCGCTGATCCGGGAGAGCAACTGAGGCGTGAGAGCAATTTCGGGAACCAGATAAAGAGCCGATCCACCGGTTTTTAACGCCTGTTCAATCGCGCTAAGATAAATCTCCGTTTTGCCGCTGCCGGTGACTCCGTGCAGTAAAATGGTGGAAAAAGTATGGCTGCTGATAAAGCCATTGATCTTTTCCAGAGCTTTTGCCTGTTCCTCATTGAGAACAAGCTTCCGGCAAGGGGATTGCAACAGAGGTGTGATATTGGTTTTACGAATTTTTTCATGGGTTTTCAGGCTCAGCACACCTTTTTTCAGCATCGTTTTCACGATGGCGGCAGTGGAACCGGAGGCAGCTAGAAGTTCAGGAAGAACAGAAGGACCGGATTTTTTCAGATAATCAAACACCACCTGTTGCCGGCAGGTCAACCGGATATTGCCTTTTGCCTCCTCATGCACAGTAATATATTTTTCTGTTTGAATGCCCGCCTGCTTTTTCTCTTTTTTAAACATTTCCACCATGCCCGCCATGCGCAGACTGCGTGTCAGAGCGGAGGCGTTTTTCATTCCGGAGATTTTGACAAATTCTTGAAGGGAAAGACCGCGGGGATGAAGGGCCAAAATATCCAAAAGTTTTTTCTGCGCGGGTGTCGGTTGGGCATCCGGGGGCGTCGTGATGGGGGCAATCCACAAAAAATCCTTTTTTTCTCCTCCGGCGGGAATCAGCTCGGCCAGAGTTTTACCCAGCGGATAAAGGAGGTATTCGGCAATCCAGGAATAGAATTTTAACTCTTCTTTATCGAAGAGTGGTTCATCATCAAGAATTTCATGGATAGTTTTAATATCTTTTCTTTCGCAGTTCGGCAAGATGCCCACAATGATACCGGTGCGCTTTCTGCGGCCGAAAGAGACGAAAACACGTTTGCCGATCTGAATAGAGGATTGAAGAGTCGCCGGAACCTCATAGGTAAAAAGCTTATCGGCTGGAATATTGAGGGCGATCTGGACGAACATGGCGCCTCATGATTGAAAAGATATTGGATTTGATATGGAAAAAGGCCATAAAAAAGCCCCGTTAGCGGGGCTTCTGTTGACAACTTTTTACTCACCCTTGAGTTTTTCGATTTTTTCCTGCTTGATTTTACAATCGATGCATTCCGTCGTCACCGGTCTGGCCAGGAGCCTTTTTTCAGAAATCGGCCCGCCGCAGCTTTCACAGATCCCGTAAGTTCCGTCGTCGATTCGCTTGATGGCTTCCTGCATTTTTACGATCAGTTTGCGTTCCCGGTCGCGGATGCGTAGCTCAAAATTCCGGTCGGATTCCAGGGTTGCCCTGTCATTAGGGTCAGGAAAATTTTCTTTGCCGCTGGTCATTTCCGAAACGGTTTTTCCCGCTTCACTCAGCAGTTCATTGATTTTCTGTGTCAGAAGTTTCCGAAAAGCATCAAGCTTTTCCGGCTTTAAAGTCGTTCGTTTTTCCAATGCCGCAGCTCCTTGATGATATAATATGTAATAGCTGCTCCTCATACCCAAAGGCACCTGTTTTGTAAAGAAGAAAAATGATGAATTTACAGAAAGTCGCAAAACCCATCCGGTTTTATCCGGATAGCTGTTCCCCCCACGGCGGGATCACGATCCATAAACGGACAGAATTTTTTCCACGATATTGGTGGTCGATTTGCCGATAACCTCCGGAATCAGTTCTACCTTTCCTCCCGACTCTATCACTTCATTTCTTCCCACCACTTTTTCGATCGGCCAGTCGCCCCCTTTAATCAAAATATCCGGCTTTAAAAAGACGATCAGCTCCAGAGGAGTTTCTTCGGAAAATATCGTAATATAATCAATGCATTCCAAGGATGCCAATACCTCCGCCCTTTCTTCCTGAGGCACAAGCGGTCTTTTTTCCCCTTTGATCGCCTGGACGGATGCATCACTGTTCAACGCCAGCACCAGAATGTCGGCGGTTTTTTTTGCTTCAATCAGATAGCGGACGTGTCCCACATGTAAAATATCAAAACAGCCGTTGGTAAAAGCGATTTTTTTTCCTTGTTTGGATAATTTTTCCAACTCTTTTTTGAGCATTTCCCTGTTGAGAATCTTATTCATGATTTCTCCTTGTCTTCAGAAACCCTGGCCAGTGTCAAAACCACTACCTGTTTGGCTCCGGCCCGGATCAGCGTTTTGGCGCATTCGTTGACCGTTGCTCCGGTCGTGTATACATCATCCACCAGAAGCAGATATTTCCCGTGGATTCTTTCGGGGTACTCGACTTGAAAAGCCCCGGAGATATTTTCAAGTCTTTCCTTCCGATTCAAACCTGTCTGAGTTACCGTCGGCCTGATTCGTTTCAGCGAGCGGAAATCAAGCGTCATGCCATATTTTTCGCCCAAACCTCTAGCCAGAATCAGCGCCTGATTAAATCCCCGTTTCCGCAATCGCCCAAGATGCAAAGGAACCGGCATGACCGCATCAAAACGGCTGAAATCCAGATCGTCAAAAGAGTAACCGGCCAGAAAAAAGGCTAAAGCCCGCCCGATCGTGATATTGCGGCCGTATTTAAACCGATGAATCGCCTTCAGAATCCTGCCGTCGTAGGTCGTTGCGGCCCGGGCGGAAAAGAACCAGGGTGGATGGGTCAGGCAGTGTCCACATATGTGGTTTTCTGACGGAGAATCCGGAAAATGCTCGCCGCAGACCGGACAACGGCTTCCCGATAAAAAATTGATTTGAGAAAGGCAATCCGTACAAAAAATGGTTTCCCTGCCACCCAGGAGAAGTTCCGAACAGGCCAGGCAAAGAGGGGGAAACAGCGTGTCGGAAACCTCAGCGATAAATTCGCGGATTGTCAATCCATTTCCTTTGTCAATATCTTGATTTCCTTTGCGTTTTCATCAATATGCATTCGTGGCGCATCCCAGAGGTTTTCCAGGTTGTAAAAAGCACGGGGCTCTTCCTGAAAAACAGAAATAACGACATCATCATAATCCAGCAAAATCCATTCGGCATTTGCTTCTCCTTCGACGCCCAGAGGCAAAATGCCTTCTTTCTTGAGAAACTCTCGGATCGCATCGGCTACCGCTTTTACCTGGCGGTCCGATGATCCAGAGCAAATCAGCAGATAGTCGGTAAACGAGGATCGCTCTTTAATATTTAGAGCAATGATATTATTAGCTTTTTTCTGAAGGACGGCGTTAATGCACATAAGAAGCCGCCGTGCAGACTCATTATTCTTTTCTGGCAAAAATACCTCCCGGGCCATCTTGTGAATCATTCCTGCATGACCAAAGCGGGCCAGAACGATTTTTCCAGGTTCTTCCCGCAGATTTTTCAAGCCTTCTATCGCACAAACCAAATTTCTTGACAATATCATTTTCATCCGGGAAAGAAGACTTCAAAAATCCTCCTCGTTTTCCCGCGATTCGCCCTGAAGCAGGCGGGAGGTTTCCACCTCCGGCAATTCCTCGACATTATTTAGTTTTCTTTCAATGCTTCTCGATCGGATTTTAGCTTTTTCGAGAGATTCCGAAGCCGAATGGAGTTTTTTCTGAATCTGGTCCAGCATATCGCCATATTTTCGCCATTCCGTTTTGATCGCTCCCAGGAGATGCCATACTTCGCTGGATCGCTTCTGAATGGCCAATGTGCGAAATCCCATTAGAAGGCTGTTCAGAATAGACCAAAGGGTTGTGGGTCCGGCAATAACGACGCGGAAATCCCGTTGAAGGGTTTCTACAAGGCCTGTTCTTCTCACCACTTCAGCAAAAAGCCCTTCGATGGGCAGAAACAAAATGCCAAAGTCCGTGGTCTTGGGCGGGTTCAGATACTTCCGACAAATATCTTTTGCACACATTTTCATAAGGTTTTCCAGCTGTTTTCCCGCCGCTTCCACCGCCGGGGCATCGCCTTTTTCCTGCGCTTCCAAAAGGCGCTGGTAGTCTTCAAGCGGAAATTTCGCGTCGATCGGCAGCCAGACCGTTTCTTTGGCTTCCGGATTTTGTCCCGGAAGCTTGACGGCATATTCCACGCGCTCGGCGTTGTCTTTCAGAGAAACATTGGCTTCAAACTGTTCCGGACAAAGAACCTGTTCCAGCAGCATTCCCAATTGTACCTCGCCCCAGACGCCCCGCGTTTTAATATTGGACAGGACCTTCTTCAGATCCCCCACACCGTTGGCCAAGGCCTGCATTTCTCCCAGGCCCTGATGCACAAGTTCCAGACGTTCACTGACCAGTTTAAAGGAATCTCCCAGGCGTCTTTCCAGTGTGCCCTGCAATTTTTCATCCACCGTTTGACGCATCAGCTCCAGTTGTTTTGTATTTTCCGCCTGGATGATCTGGAGCTTTGCTTCCAGCGAAATTCTAGCCGCTTCCAGCTTTGCCTGGTTTGAATCTGCAAGTTTTTCAATGGCGGCCGACATGTCGGCAAGCAGGCTTTTCTGGAGATGTCCCAGGTCGGTCATCGTGGTCTTGGCAGTTTCAATGATGTTTGTGAGCGTCAGAATCACTTCTTCCCTCAGTTCTTTGGCGGCAGCTGTGGATTCCAGCCGAACACGGTCAAGCTTTTCACCGCTTGATTTCGTCAGGGCAAGCATCTGCGACGAAACGGCATCTCCAAAGGCAGTCAAAGATTGGGCAAGTTCCTGACGCTGCTGCCTTGCGGCCAGGCCGCTTTCATTTCGAGTTCGGGCGGCTTCCTCCCGGAAAGCGGATTCCGCATGTTTTTGCAGATTTTCCAGAATTTCAAGACGGGCCGCAAGCTCTCCGGATCTTTTCGAATAGAAATATTTCAAAAGCCATCCGATGACGATTTGGACCAAAAGCAGGATTCCCATGAAAAGACCTATCAATTCCGTCATATCCAACTCCATTGATTTATTTGAACAATTTACGTTATTCCAACTGTCGGGATTTTTATAGCTTTCTTCAGCTTGAAAATAAATAATTTTTATTGAATATTCGCACTGTTTTCAGATATAGAACAAAAAAAAATCAGGAGTTCAATCGTTATGAATAAATCAGACCTCATCGCCGCACTGGCAGAAAAACAGAAACTGACGGAAATTCAGGCATCGGATGTTGTTGACATTGTATTTGACGGCTTCGCCAGAGAATTGAAAAAGAACGGAAGAATTGAAATCCGGGGGTTCGGCAGCTATCATGTCAAGGAATACGGAGCCTATACGGGAAGAAACCCGAAGACCGGAACAAAAACGGCAGTGAAGCCCAAACGGCTACCCGTTTTTAAGGTTGGGAAAGAATTAAGAAAATTGGTAAATCCTGCAGAAGAATAAACACGCGACCGGACCAAGCGGAGGAACCATGCCGGATTATGATGTGATTGTGATAGGGGCGGGTAATGGTGGACTGGCTGCAGCCGCAAGTCTTGCACGGGACGGACAGAAAACCCTTCTTTTAGAGCGTCACAATGTGCCGGGCGGATGTGCAACGAGTTTTATCCGCGGTAGATTTGAATTTGAAGTCGCGCTTCATCAGTTAAGCGGTTTGGGGATTCCGGAATTTCCGGGACCTTTGCGGATGCTCCTTTCCGATCTTGGCGTTATGGACAAGATTGATTTTGTTCAGCAAAAAAATCTTTATCGTATTGTCATTCCGGGAAAAATGGACATCAATCTCAAAGCCGACAGAGCGGCATCCATAGAAGCTCTTGTGGAAGCATTTCGGGCTGAAAAAGAAGGGATTGTCAAGTTTTTCGACCTTGTCTACGCTTTTTGCACGGAAATGGTCCAGGTGCTGTTTATGAATGATCCGGCGGCATCTCCGGAAAAATATCCTCTTTTCTTCAAGCTTGCCCTAAAAGACGCACAAACCGTTCTTGATCAGTATCTTGACGACCACGCTCTGCAGATGGCGGTTTCCATCTATTGGAGCTATGCGGGTATGCCTCCGGCCAGGCTCAGTTTTCTGGATATGGCCGTGATGCTCTGGGCCTACATCGAATTCAAACCCTGGCATATCAAAGGTGGGTCGCAGGCGATGTCTAACGCGATTCTTGATGCTTTTCTGAACTTTGGTGGTTCGGCCCGCTTCAATATGGCCGCCCGGAAAATCGTTGTCGGAGGAAAGGGTGAAGTTCAATCCGTCATCACGGAGGATGGAGAGGAAATCTCGACAAAATATGTCATTTCCAATGCCGGGCCGATCACCACGCTGATTGATCTTGTCGGAGCCGAACACTGTCCGGCTGACGAGATCAAAGCGCTCAATGCCAGAACGGTTGGTCTTTCGGCTTTTACCGTTTATATGGGTTTTGATTGTCCACCAGCTGAATTGGGAATGGACAAAGCCACCAATTTTATCTGCTCCACCACGGATGCTGACCACGCCTACCGAAAAATGAAAACGCTCGATGCAGTCGAATTTTCTCTGCTAAGTTGCTATGATGTTGATGATCCGGATTTTTCGCCTGCGGGCGCCTGCCAGGCCTCCATGGTAACTCTCCAATATGCAGATCCTTGGCTTTCGGTTTCTCCTGCAAAATATTACGACACGAAATACCGTTTTGCCGAACAAATGATCAACCTGGCGGCAAAGGTTTTTCCGGACTTGCGAAGTCATCTGGAAGAGGCAGAACCGGCAACTCCGCTTACGCACATGAGATATCTGGGGCATCCGGGTGGCGCCATATACGGTTCGGATCATTTTATGCGCGAAACCAGTCTTTTTATCGATGCCGGCTCAAAAATCGGAGGACTTTATTTTACCGGCGCATGGAATGGCGCCGGCGGTTTTCAGCCGACGCTTCAATCCGGCGCATCCGTGGCGCGTCGGATTTCGCGTCTTCTCAAAAACCGGTAGGGGAGAATCATGGCGAAAAAAGAGATTATCCAGCAGATAGAAGGCTATCAGGATCTCCTCAGGGAAAGCCTGGTTCTTGAAAAATACGGCTTTGATTACGAGACCCAAAAATGCGAAGTCAAAACCAGAATCGATATGCTGCATCCGACCCGTCTGCAACTGACCGTGTCGGAAACCAAGTGGGAAACCGCCAGCACCAAATCCATAAAATTCGTTTCCGGAAACGGTGCGCTGCCGCCTTTTCAGGCAGGACAGTATATCAATATTTTCGTGGAAATCGGTGGGGTCCGGACCAGTAGGCCCTACAGCATCGCCTCTGCGCCATCTCAGACCGGCTATTATGAGATTGCGGTCAGAAGAGTGGAGGACGGATTTGTGTCCAATTACCTTCTGGACGAACTCAGGCCGGGCGACAAACTCGTCGGCAGTTCGCCCGCTGGTTTTTTCCATTACAATCCGCTCGTTCACAGTCAAAAGCTGGCTTTTCTGGCCGGAGGAAGCGGCATAACCCCTTTTATGAGCAATATCAGGGAGTTGGCTGATAAGAATTTGAGCCGCAGAATTCATCTATTTTACGGCTGCAAGACCGAAGACGATGTGATCTATCAAGAGGAGCTTTCCCGGATTGCCCTGCAACACGTCAACTTTTCATGGGATCTCGTGGTCTCGGAACCATCGCCTACCTGTTCGGGATTAAAAGGATTTCTCCATGCAGACCTGCTGAAGCAAAGACTTGATGGTTCGGACTGGACCTATTTTATTTGCGGACCCCGGGCGATGTATCAATTTTGTCTGCCCGAACTTGAAAAGCTGCAAATTCCTCCCAGAAAAATCAAAGTCGAGGTGATGGGCGCGCCGAAAAACATTGTTTCGTATCCGGGGTGGCCGGAAAACGTAAAAGCCGATGACCTTTTCCATGTCCGCATCAAAGGTGGAAAATCGCTGAAAGCGCTTGCTTCGGAACCGCTCATGATTTCGCTGGAGAGAGCGGGATGGAACTTGCCTGCATTGTGCCGTTCCGGCGAATGCA
>Ga0116143_10001634_pt1 | contig 26321 bp, 20 predicted proteins | sample AD_UKC034_MetaG_FD_89745 | JGI IMG/M metagenome (GOLD analysis project Ga0116143, IMG submission 89745) | Active sludge microbial communities of municipal wastewater-treating anaerobic digesters from USA - AD_UKC034_MetaG | ecosystem: Engineered > Bioreactor > Anaerobic > Digestate | place: USA...
GCGTGCCCATCGGCTAGCGTCCTCGCGCGCCGCCGCCCGCCGCATCGTCGTAGTTTGCCCGGATCGCCGCCAGCGTCTCATGGAACCGCGCCACAAGCCAGTCGGGGCGGATGAGCCGGGCGCTCTCGCGGAACGAAAACACCCAGGCCAGCAGCTCCCACTCCGACGTGCAGGCGAAGGCGAGGCGCAGCACGTCCGGCGCGGTCCACTCGAGGCGCTGGTTCGGGCTCCAGGTCCGCTCGGCGGCGTAGCGCGCCGCCGAGCCGCGCAGCTCGATCTCCGCCTCGAACGGCTCCCCCTTGATCACGCCGAAGTGGCGGTTGAACACGGCGTCGAAGTCGTAGTCGCGGGGGAACGCGTAGCGCCGCTCCGTGAGCGTCGCGGCGCGGATCCGGTGCACGGCGAGCAGCGGATCGTACTCCGACGTCCGCACCCGCTGGCCGGGCCGGCGCGCCAGGCGCGCGTGCAGGTACATCGCCTCGCGGTGGGAGAAGAGCTTGAGCGGCTTCACGCAGAGCGCCTTCGGCCGCGGCTCGTCCAGCGCCTGGTACTCCAGCGCCACGATCCGCCGCTCCTCCAGCCCCTGGACGATGGTCCGGATGGCGCCCTGCTGCGGCGTGTAGTCGATGGTGCCGGGGCGGAACACGGCGAAGTGGCCGTCGCTGCGCCGGCCGTCGCCGGCGAGCAGCGCCTGGCTCTTCTCCAGCGCCCGGGTCGCCTCGGCGAACATCTCCGCGCCCAGCAGGTGGGCGGTGAAGTCCCGGCACATCAGCAGCAGGTTGTATTCGGAATCGGACAGCGTCATGGCCGGCGGGATCCGCTCCGGCCGGCGGAGGCGGATGTACTTGCGGTTCCCCTCCCGGCGCTCCTCCAGCTCCAGGCGGTGGGCGCGCTGCAGGTCGTCCAGCAGCCGCAGCACCGACTGCTTGGAGCAGCTGAGCTGCCGCGCCAGCTCGCTCAAAGAATACTCGTCCCGCGTGAACAGCAGCTTCACGAACAGGGTGATGATCTTCTGGCCGTAGCTGCGATGCGGATCCTGCTTCGATCCCATGGCACCCCCTGCATGTGTCGTTTGACGTCAGCCACGCGTCGGGCCGGCCATGCCGGCCTGCGGTCACTCCGGATCCTGGTCTTCTCCTTCTTCCTTGTCTTTCAGATTGCTGATCGAAACCACGAACTGGCTGAATTTGGGTGCGATGACCGCATAGCCCACGAAGAAGCAGAACAACAGCCAGCCGGCTCTGGCGCCATCATAGCGGATGGAGTCCGGATCGGTCAACCCGATGTGCGTGGCCAGGTACGGGAAGCTCTCGTAGACGGCCATCCCCCAGAGCGCCAGAATGAGGTAACCCAGGAAATGGACGAGCCAAATTTTGAAGTGTCACGATCCGTCCGATCATTGGCGCGATCGTGAGTATTTTCGCCACTCCCAGGGAGGGATTGGATTTTCGTCAACCCAGAGCCCGGAACGGTTCGTGCGTGCTTCTGACTCCAACATTTTGAGCACATCATTCTTAGAATACTTTACGAACCACCACGCATACCCCGCACGAACCAATTCTTCGTTCAGTATTCTCCCATCCGGAAGGACCACCCGGGCCAAAGAGCGGTCATATCGGTCGTGTCCTTTGCTGATCACACGCACCATCCGGTCAAAACACAGTTCGGAGGTGGCATGCTTCGCCTTTTGACCAAAGGGTTGACCCTTTTCCGGGCAATCAATTTCTGCAAGTCGCACTCGAATAGGTATTTTTTCAGGTGTGTCGGAATGTGTCCCGTCAGCCTCATACAACACTTCAATCGTATCGCCGTCCATCACTCCGATGACGCGTCCGGAGAAGTCTTTGGGGCGCTGTAAAGGTTGCCTTGGAGGAACTTCGGATTCAGGCTCTAGTTTGGAAGGCCGTCGCTGGCAGGAGCTCTTCATCAGTATAGGCAGGAAGATCAACAGAACAATGGCCGCCGAGACGCAGGCGATCAACCAGGGGAATTGACGGTTATTCATCTCAATGCCCGATCCGCAGTGCCCTCTTGACCAGAACACAATGTACTCAATTCAATTGTTTATGAATTTGCTGATGAAGTCAATCCGGTTTGACGATCCAGATTAATGAATGAGCCCCTGGCGTATTCATCATCATCCGTTGATCCCGTATGCATAAATTTTTACAGCGTCTGTATTTCTCCTTTATGTGATCCATGAAGTTCTTCTGGAGGTCGTTATCCGCTATAATTCAATTCGCAAGTTTAAGTCGGATCTACATGATCCGGAACTGCGCGATGGAACAGGAGACAGGGGGCTGTGACATGAAGATCATCCGAGTCGTCGTATTCTGCATCTTCGCGAGCGCACTCCTCTGGAGCCAGTGTCAGGAGAGGGACATCTGGCCGATCTTTCCAAGCCAGACGGAGTTGGGCGATGTGGAACCCCCCAGCGAGATGATTCAGAAATCGGACGCCATCATAGGCGGAAGATCCTATTCCATGGAGTGGCTACCCGGGCTGAACACTCGTGCCGTCAATATCCGCCTCTCAGTTTTTGAAACGCATCGGCAGGCGGAGTCTGAATACGACCAAAAAACCAGATCGTCCGGCGATTTTAGAGCTTCGACATTAGGCGATCGTTGCGTCATGTCGGGCCCAACGAGTCACCCACGATGGATCATCCTTAAAAAACGCATTCTGATTGAATATGAGACCTTCTATTTTCCGGAAAAGACTGTCAGCGACCAAACCGGGATCCTCCGCACGATATTGGGGCGCATCGATCATCTCGGATGCATGGACGATGCGGTTCAAACCGCTGACGCATCCGCCGGTTCAAGAGATGCGCGCCGCGATGCGGGTGACCAGACCACCATGGCCGAGGTGCCGGGGAAACCGCCAGAATCGGAGTCAGTCCCCACGCCAAAAGATTCGCTGCCTCCTCCGGCTCTAGAGGAAACGCCGCCGGCGCCAGAAGGTGCTGAGCCTCACCCGGCTGCATCGGCAGAAGCATCGGTTGATGCCAACAATTTTTTCGCCGTCTACCGTCCGGCGACAAAGATGCGGCTGGTGGTGAAAGGCGTGTCGGCGATTCGCGAAGGCGACGAGGTGCTCGGCGGCCCACTTGACTACTACTCGGCCCGTCAACTCACGGAGGGGGCACCTACACCAGCACCCGAGGCAGAACCGGCCGTACCACCTGCGACAACGTCCATCATCGATGGCGTGACCCGGGGATTAGTTTTAGTGATGACCATGGATCCGGAGATCGATGGTCTGATCAAGGGCCCCTTGGGTACGGCGGGAAAGGTACACGGAAAGCCAACCTGGCTAAAGACGCCTCGCGGTTGGGGGATCGAGTTTGACGGACGCGATGATTGGATTATGCTGGAACCGGACGGCGCCTTGGATTTACGCGCCAGCATGACCATCGAAGTATTGCTGAAGCTTCCCCAAGTCATCCGTGAGGAGGATCTGCACATGATGGTGTGGCGCGGCGATGAGCAGGGGGGAAAAGATCCTTACGGATTTTCCGTGCTGCAAAACTACCTTTGCTTCCGGCGCGATTTTCCCAAACACATGGAGGTAATGTGGCCGCTGAAAGATGTGGAGCATGATCGTTTCCACCTGTTCTGTGCTGTTCATCGGGCAGAAGAGGGGATGATGGAGTTGTGGATCGACGGAAAAAAGGTTTCCGCCGGGCGGGTCAAGGAACAGATGAAATATAAAACCATCAACATGACCACAGAGATCGGCTCGCAAGACAACGGGAAAAGCCAGTTTTTCAGGGGCATAATCGATGAGATCAGAATTTACAATCGCGCGCTGACGGCGGAAGAAATAACCACAGAAGCTCAGGCGTTGTTGAGATGACAGGATATGTGGAGAACCGGCATCGCCAGAAACTGCCTACCATTTTGCCTTGACGGCCAGCAAACAGCTCATCGAGGTCCCGCGCCCATCGGTATATAGAGGTTTAAACCGCCAAGTCTGAATATCCCGCAAGATGGCGTCTTTCCCCTCCTGGGGACCGCTGATCAACCGGGCTGTCTGAACATTGCCTTCCGGATCAACCACGATCTCCACCATCGCCTGTTCCGGATCCGATTTGTCGAACGCAACGGGCTGGTAGCGTGTTGTCACGGCCGCAGCCAAGCGCGAGAGCAGCAGACTGCTCGCGACCCGAATCGGTGGCGCTTCTTCTCTCACTTCAACAGGCCGTACCGAAGAAGCTGCCGCGTCCGGCGGAACGTCTGGCTTGGCGGCGGGTACCGTACGGGCGGTCTTGGCTGAGCGGCCAGCAGCCGGTTGTACCGCCGCCGGCGACGCTTCCACTTGACTCGCTTGGGCGGACAGATCTCCTCGATAACGGTAAAACAGCAGGATGTCGATTCGGCGGTTGCGGCTTTTAAGATCCGTTGAACTGTTGGCCTGGCCGAGTTTCTGCTCATCAAAGCTCGGATCGTGATCCGAACGCCCCACCGGTTTGAATTCACCGAAAGACGTGGCGGACATCAGGTAGCGCGCCGGGTCGATGCCCACCTCGTTTTTCAGAAAATTGAACACTTCGATTGACCTGAGAGCGGCCAGGTGCAGATTGGACTGATGGGTGAAGGTCCGGTCGGTGTCCGCGTGCCCCTGAATCTGGATTTCCCGCACGTCACCAAGATGCGCCTTGATCGCGTTGCCCACGATGGCGAGGGTCTGCTTTCCTTCGGGACTGAGCTGGTATTGGTTGGACGGGAACAAGATCCGGTCCTTGAAACTGAAACGTTGGAGGGTTGGTTCGTTGCTGATGGTGATTTCGCTCTCCGAACTGACGCCGTTCAGGAGGAAGCGGACTGGAATGCTGAAGACATCCTTGCCGCCATCCTCCTTATAGGTGGCATGAAAATCCTGGGCGATCCGGTCCACCATCTGGACCTGCTTGCTCTGGACCTCTTTCAGATTGACCGTGCCGGCTTCGATAGACAGCCGCACGACGATGATGGAGAGCACCATCACCAACACCAGCGAGAGCATCAGGTCGGTAAACGACGGCCAGAAATTGAAATCCTGAAAACTGTCTTCATGATGGTAATCGGACATCGTTCAAAATCTGTAATTCAATCTTAATTAGTACTTATGATCTTTATGCAGATGCATTTTCCCGATGAAGCGATCTTCTTGATTCAAGCAACCGGACTCACTGGATGGTGGATTTCCGCCAATGAAAGATCCGCCACAAGAAGCCGTGTTTATTTCGCGGTGGTCTGAATTCAACAATTGAAGCATTCAATTGATCGATGCTTTCATTTAATTTTCTTAGGGTCGAATCCAAAGACTTGTCGCTCGGCCGCCTCGATTCGTTCGCCGGAGAAGGATGCGTCTGCGTTGGCTGAGTAAAAATTTCCGACGGTCCGGACATCGTATTGGTCAGCTGATTCATTACAATCACAAGCTTCTCGATGTACTCAGGCAAATTGGAGAATCCTGACAAATCAGTTTTCAAGTCCGCATTTGATTTAAGAAATTCGCCGACTCGATTATCCATGAAGCGGGTGAACGCTTCATGTGTCCGAGTGATTTTCTCGGCGGCACTATCCATCGGATTCCCGATGTTCTGAATCACCTGTGCCACTTCCAGCAGTTCGTTCCTAATGGATTGCAATTCATTTGTGAGATCCGATTGGACCTGCTGAAGCATTGCTACGTTTGTTTGACTGATACTTGTGTTGGCACGGGTGGCTTCTGAGGCAAATTCCTTTGCACCATCAATGAATTGGGTGATGCCGCGCTCAGTTTTACCGCGCTCCTCAATATAGGCTCGTTCATAACATTGCAGCGCGCGCAGTATCTCTTCCTGCTGCGACACAATTCCCTTGAGGGTTTGGGTCACCGACTGTCTGAATACCGTTGAATCCTGCGCCAACCCGCCATACAGTGATCGAATTTCATCCTGGAAGGATGCCAACTTGTTGACACTGTCCCGAAATTCAGCGCTGAATTTCGCCAATTGCGTGACGAATTCCTTGTTGAACAGCTGTGAGATTCCCGAAAATTCATGGACCGAGTCGGTCAGATCTTTGGTGATCCCCCGCGCATTTTTCAACCGTTTAGAGAAATCGCTCATGTCCTCCTGGACATCGCTGACGAGGGTGGTCACCACCTGGGCGTTGTCCATGGCTGTGTCCAGCTTGTCGCTGGCCGCCACTAATCGCTCCATCAATTTCTGGGAAACCGTTGGGTACAGCTCACGAACCCACACCGTGCGCGTGAGCCACTCCAACTCCTGTTTGACCGGCGCGCAAAGAAAGCGCAAGTACACGCTGAAGATCAACAAGCCAATGACAGTGATGAGCACACCGTCGATGCTGGGAGCAAAGGCGCTGCGCAGTTCAACCAGCAGTTCACCCAACGCCTGAGAGACCCTTTCGTTGGAAGCCTGGGAAATCGACTGGTCGAAGACTGGCTTCAGCTTCGCCATGCTGTCGGCCAGCCCAAGTAGCGTGCCGAGCAGACCCAACACGATGAAAACAGAAAGGATGGTTTTCAGCAGACCTGTCGCGATGAAAATGCGTCGTTCGGTATATCCGGTCAACGCCTCGACATCCAGCCGGCTTTCACTGATGCCGGCCTGATAGATAGTGCCCACATGGACTGCAACCGGATGATTTTTAGGGACAGCTTTCAACCGGCAATAACGATGGAAATTGTCCTCGATTGCTTTTCGATCTTTCTCTTCTTCCGTAGGAGATTGATCTCTCGTGGCCAAATAGGAAACATCCGACAAGGTCTTCATTGCCCAACGCGAGTGTGTAATCTTAATGATGGAATATAAAAGAGTGCAAAACCAGAGCACTCCCAATATCGCAATCGCACTGACGATATACTGGGCAAGTGGATTTTCAGGAATGAAGTAAGCAGTTATCCGTTCGAAATCAGCCGACAGTACATAATTAAAACTCATTGGTGATATTTATTCTCCCACCCTGTGATAACGCAATTACAACAAAAGACTGCCTTTTTGTTTCAATTTGTAATCAGAACTTCCCGGCGAAGAGGTAAATATAGCGGGCTTGATTACAGTATAATTGTCGAATGATTCGCCCGGCTTGTGCCCAGAACAATCGAAGACGTTACCGATCGCTCCCGAGCCAAAGTTAGCATCATTGATAGACAAGTCAAAGCGCGGAACGATCCAGTATTCATTCACAGATTTTGTGATAGCCATGAAATCGCCGTCTCCCCCTGGGCCGAATCTGGCTTCTTCATCTGAATTTTTTATTCTTTGCTGAGAATTCAGCACAGCTATCCGAATCGGTTTATGTCGTTTTAAAAACTCTCTTTTGTCTGCTTCCTGATCTCCCTGCACACACCGATTATATAGACTGATTAGCTCCTCTTCTGGAGATCTTCTATTTGTAAATAAATCTCCAGAAGGAATTGGTCTCGGAAATGTATGATTCTCATCTTTATTCTGATTGCCGACTTCCTGTGTTCTTTGTGTCTGTCCATTTTCCCCATTCGCTTGTGCCGGTTTTGTATCTGGTTTTCTAACAGTATCTTTCGAATTTATACTTGGCGCTGAGTGAAAAGAATCCTCATATTTTTTTCGTTTTTTTTCTCCAAACACAAACAATAAAAGAAATACTAAAACAATAACAAGAACAAATATATTCGACAAAATAATCCAGATATAAATCAGCCGGTGTTCTTGTTGGCTGGCAATCTTATCCTGTTCCGACTTATGTTTGATTATCAAATACTGTAATTGTGTCGAACAAAAAATAGTATCATATCTCTGAAAATCAACTTGATATTGCTTTAATTCTCGCAACTGTTGATAATGGTTTTTTACAATTTGTTGCTGACCGGATGGTTGTTGAGCCGACTGAGGGGCAATATCAGTCATCCGATTTTCTTGCTCAAAAATTACAGCATCAATAGCTTTAAGAGCGGATGCAATAACAGCTTTATTGTTTTGCGCATTCGATTCAAAGCTCTGCAGATGCTTGCTCGGATCATCTGTTACCTCTTTTAACTCATTTTCAATTCTCTCTTTTTCCTTTCCAAGGTTTTTAATCAACATAGTGGGGTCATCTACAGTGAATTCCGGTCGAGAATAGTCCTCCATATCTGCAACCGGCAGTTGCTCGTCGCCACCACACGAGACCAACAATAGCAGGAGAATTAATGCGCCCCCTGCGTTCGTCCCATTCAAACTGAATGTCATGACTGTTTCTCCCGCAATCTGGCCGCAAGAAGCTCAAGAAGGAACTTGATTTCAGCGATGAAAAGCGGTTCCACGCGGATTTCCTCACTTTTCCGGGTGATCCGTTCGGACAGGTATTGCGACATCTGCGTCCTGATAACCGGGATTTCACTATCGGAAATCGGTTGCATTTTCATAAGTTTGGGTGCATGCGCGTTGAACGTGTCGATGAATCGTCTCAGTTGAGGCAACTTTTCGTCCACTTTCAACCCGGCCCGAAATGAATCCGCTGAAATCATGGAGTCCCAGCCGCGCTTATTTTTATCCTGTGTAAAGTCCTCGCCGGACAGCACATTTTCCTCAACGTTTTCCGGCCGAGCCAGGGTTTTTCCCTCGACCACCAGGCCGAACGCCGCTTCGCACTTGGGTCGCGGGCTGATTGAAATCTCGAAGAGACCCAGTTCTTCACTCAGGCCGGATGCCTCTTTCAAGAGAACATGGAACAATCGATGCGCCTGGACGGATTTGTCAAATTGACCCGCTGCCAGCCAGTGAAACAACTTGGCCCCGTTGCCGCCGACGCAAACTCGAGGCAGAACATTCTGATATTGCGAATTTTTTGCCAGACTTTGGAGTACCTGCCCGATGTAAAAGACCAAACCACTGAGTCCCACCGCGATAAATCGAATCAACTCTTTCATCTCGGGTTTCGCCGAGACTTGAACAAGTTCCTTGAAAATCTTGTCTGAACCGTCAGTTTCGGCCTGTGATCGGAGCCAGGTGTCCAGAGCGGCATTGAATCGAACACGCTGGTTCTGGGCCGCGAAGTTGAAGACGCTCCCCTTCTCCTGATAACCCAGCAGTTTCAGCACCGAAGGATCCCGATACAGATAATCGAATAAAATATCTCTTCCGGCAAAGCGGAGCGAGATCTGCCAGATCAGCCTGTTCTCCTGCCACACCGATATATCCGATGTTCCCCCGCCGATGTCGATACAGACCGTACCTTCATTGAACGGCGCGCGGATCAATATCTCCGGATGTTCGGCAAAAAAACGGGCTGACGCCACACTTTCGGCCATTTTCTGCGGCCGTCCTGTTTGAACCCCCGTGCTTTGCAAGCATCCTTTTGTGATGTTGCTCCATATTCTCTCGAATGATTCCAGATCATAACCGGAGAAGGCCGTCGGGTATGAGAAATGCCAGTTGATGGAACTGCGGTTGTTGGCGACGGCTTCCGCAGAACACTGTAAGCAGACCTGTTCCAGGAAAAGTTCGGAGAATTGGCGCATGCGAGGCTCATCCGACCATTTCAAATCAGTTTCCAATCCGTCGACAATCGGTACATTCTCGCTGGCCACGAAGTAAATGTGGCCATCAACCAGAACACCCTTACTGGTTTCCAACCGTTTATGGTCGTGATAAAAGCTGAGAAATGGGGTCGGGAACGAATCGGCAGGGAGAAAGTCAGCATAGAGAAATTGCCGGTCAGAGCCTGATTGGGTGATCCCAATCGTCCGGCTTGCCAATGTAACCGGCCTGGGCACGGCACCGGGGGTATAGGAGTAAACGTGTGTGTTGGTTGTGCCAAAATCGATTCCGAATTCGATCGAGCCTTCGGTTTGATCGACGGACAGTGGTTTGCTGACCAGCAAAATACCCGCATTAATCTGATGAAGAGAGCCACCCTCCGACAGCTCGGTTTGACACACGAACACTTCAGGGAAGAAGTCGGTTCGATTGATCTCCGTCGTAATTTTCCCATCCTTGTTTTTCAAACTGCGCGATCTCTTTTCTCCCTCGATGACCAGCGGTTCTGCCCGGAAACTTTTCCCTTGGGTCATCTTCATATAGCTGAAGTACGCCTTCCAGGTCGGTGTTCTGAAATTCGGCCACACCTCCAGAATCGGGACGTTGCTGATGATCTGAATTTCATTTGCCGACCGCTGGTATTCCTTCGTGAGGATCACATCGCGTGGTCTGCCGCCCGGCATTCCGGAAAGCGTCAGGTGTAGATGGACGAGAACCCGATCGTTGTTGACATCGAACCGCAACCTGCGACAGAGATCTTCGCTGTTCAGATATTTCATTATTTCAGGATTCAACGGCAGCAGGGGGGAATGCGGTTGTCCATCCACGATCATGTCTTTGGCGCTCTCCGGCAGCATGGCTCCTGGAAGCGCCGGTTTCTTCTGAATCAAGACTAGCTTGGAGGTGAAAAAATCTTCCGGCGCTCGAAGTTTCATTCCTTCTGGCAAAATGACGCCGGCATACTCCTGGCGGAGTGGATCCAACACCATGGGATAATCCGCCACCGTCGCGCACCCGATGACAATCACATCATGGGGTGGGACATTCCATTGCTCGGCGGCTTCGCGGAACGCCACGATGAGTGTCGGCGCGGCGATTCCTGACAGGGGCGACAGGGCGAGATTGGATTCTCCTTTCCGCCCTTCGACGGGTCGGTCGAGATATCGGTAAATACCGAAGTTCATTCCCAGACTACTTTGGGAGAAGGGGACGCTCACACTCGGTCGGCCGCCCAGATCTTGCAAGTAAACATCCAGCAATCTAAGCAGAGCATCGAACTCGGCGAATCCGGTGTTGCGCCTCTCGTGCAGGGTAAGATTCTGTCTCAGGGTATTCAGCCAGGCACCCAGCGCTTCTTTCTCGTTCTTGTTCAGATGTCCGACGGGATCGATCAAACGGGATCCATCCGTCCAGGGCACTCCAGTAATCCGGCCGTAATAGCTTGGTGCCGTGCAGACGAGCGTTGTGGGCGACGTCAGGCCAATCGGCTGATTGTTGAACATGATGACATATAACTGCCGCCAGTCCGTGTCGTCCGCCATTGTTTTTGCCGGCGCCAGTCTGCCCAAGGTGGCTAGAAAATCTCGGCTGGAATCAGAGTTTTTAATCTTATCGACCGGAATTTGGACCTCTTCGACAGACAAGCGGATGCTTTTGCGGTACTCGCGCAAAGCCATCATGGCGAGCATGCCCCGCCACTCTCCCAGCACCACTTTATGAATGGGATGCTGGTCATAATACAGCGCCATGGTGAAAAGCAGAGGCCTCGCCCACATGTCAGGTACGGATGTCACCTCAAAGAAACGGGGATCCGGATTATCGAGGTTCAACCCTTCGCTGAGGTTATGGATCTCACTACGCTCGCATGCTTTCCAGGCCCCGCCCTCGGTAAAATTTCCCACGTTGTATGTGGACTTCATCTTGGGCAGGAGCGGACACAATGCCTTTTTCTCTTCGCTCATTTCCACCTTCCTCAATCTGGATCGTTAGTGGCAATACATGCAACAAACGCTAATCTTCAACGCCGCAGGAACGGTATAGCGCGTTGAAAAAAATCCCCATTCCCTGGGCATTCCGGTCGCGAACCGGGGTCTGGCACATCTTTTCCCAAAGTTCACCCAAGGTTTGTCTCTCCGTAGTGCCAACCGGCAGGATCAGATGATTGAATTCCGACAGTAGGAATTTATTCGGTGCAATCAGCCGGATTTCATTCCCGGCCTTCTCTGCGAAAATCCGTTCATCTATGATCTGCATCTCCTCATCTTCACTGGACCGTTGTATATTGGCAATCCACTGGAGGAATATTTCACAGTACTCTTTCAGCAAGGGGAATACCTGCTGGGCTTCATCCCCCACCAGCGAAATGCCCCGGCGCTTGACCAGGTTCACGTACATTGGGGCCCGATAGTCAAATCCATTCCGGGCCAGATCTTCCAGTAAAGGCAAGTAGACGCAAAGCGTTGACACGGCAAAACGGGCCAGGGTGCCCAGTTTTCGCTGAGCCGTCCGCCCGCCATCATTAGTTGGCAGGTCGCCCCACTCGAGCGCGTTGGGAGCATGTCTGGCAATCAGATGATACTTCTGCGGTTTGGCGGGATAATTTTTGAAGAAATGAATAGCGGCCAGGGCGGCCATCAACTCAATGAAATGCGGTGCGTTGCACTGCGTCTGAGCGCCTATGGAAAAGGGCACCGGAGTCAGAGATTCATCGCCCAATAGATAGACGTCGTCGTAAATCTCTGTCTTATCCTGTTCGTTGTAGTATTTCAGGGCCACCTGCGTCTGCAACAGGAAGTTTTCCGAGGAGGCCCGCATCTGGTCGTCCTGTGTCGGCGGGACAAATGAGAAGTATGGCAGGATCAGCGAGCCGCCCAACCGCGCCTTGGCGCCCTGGATCTTCTGCAGCTCATCCCGGATCAAACGGGCGATTGTCGGAAATCCGGAAGCTCCGGTCCCTCCGAAGATGGACCCGAACAGAAAAATGGAGGCGCCGGATCCGCCACCCAGATCGTTCGCGATCCGGGCGCGAAACGTCGCCCACGGTTCACCTTCGCCCAGTTTCAGTGTACTGGCCATGACCGCCGCGCCGATGGACGGGTGTCCACGGAAACCCTTTTCCAAGGTGGTTTCCTTTTCTTGCGGTGTGTACAGCGCGTCGAACAGATCGGCCACCGGTTTGTCACGCACTTTCAGCAATTCATAATTGAAAAAAGAGTCCAGCCGGGGCTGAGCTTCATCAGCGAAGGGAGTCCAGACATCCGGTTTTGCCGAAAGCACATTGGTGGAAAGAAAATCGCTTCCCCCGACCTGAAGCGCCGCGCGAAGGTTGGAGTATCTATTCAGCGTCAGCTGGGCGCGGCCGAGACTGCCGTTGGCGATATCCGGATCCACGAATAGCACGTACAGATCCCCGTCCGGCATCATACCTGCAGCCGACAGGTGGAGCAGCGCATCGATGCATTTGGCCCCTGTTCCACCGATACCGATGGCATAGTAATTCATGGATTCACTCCGTATAAAAATTCAACTTGCTGAGCGCAGCCCATCACACAACTCCTGCATAAATCCGGGAGGGCAGCTTTGATCCTACTCGCATGCCGTCTTCACCATATTCTTCGCCAGACCGTCATCGCACCCACGGGGGAGTATTTGTAAGCCGGAGGTGAGAACAATGCCGTTGCCAGGTAGTAGGGCAGAATCCCGTTGCCCAGGTAGAAGGCCCAGGCGATGAGATTACCCTCCTGCGCGACCGGGGTGAAAAAATAGGCGACGGCAATCACGGCCAGAGGGATGATGGACAGCAGAATCCAAATCGTCCGCTTCCCCGCACTTCGCCAGTGAGTCACCGGAAAAAACCATTTCCCTATGACGAACCAAGACACCGCCGCGACCCATGCGGCGATCACGATATACATCGACCACATCGTGAACGGTTCCAGCCATGTCTCGATGGTGACATCGGGCATTGGAATCACCAAGTCGTTTTCCATGATCAGCAGGGGCTCCCAGTTCTGGGACAAAATATAAAAACCCACGCAGACCAGAGTGATGAATCCCAAACACAGAAGAGCACCGATGATGTGTCGGTTCATTGTATCTTCCTCAAGCAGATGGTGAATTCGCCCAGTTCGGGGCGGGCGATCTGGTTCGAGGCCCGCCATAGACTCAGCATGAACAGATCGATGTTCAGGGTCCTGGCGCCGTCCACCCGCGAGACGCCCATGTCCCACTCGCGGGGCCAGGCGGGCAGACGGAATGCGTCATTTCCGGGAAACACGACGCACTTCACAGCATAGATGCGGTCCGGCTTGAAGTGCTGATGGTGGACTTTCGCCAGTAGACGGATGGTGGCCGCTGACGGATCGTACACCAGCTGTTCCACCTTGAAACCCGATGCGGCCGAAGGATCCGGCGCCCATTCTTTCTTGTCGGCGGACACCACCACGATCTCATGTTCCAGCCGGCTTTCGTCGAAGGGCATCGTGTACGGTTCCACCGTTCGCTCCATGGCCAATTCCAGCGTGGCGTCCTTGTCCCGCAGCCGGAATTGCTTCATGGGTTGTGTGATCGTTTTTCTGAACAAGCTGTTGACCTGGACCAACCGGGTGGTTTTGGGCAGGATTTTCACGTTCGCCAACAGATTCTGCGACGGCACATAGTAGCGTGAAAACAGGCAGAAGTTGTCGGGGTTGACAAACGGCAGCTGAAAAGAAAGCAGCTGGCGGAAATAGTGCACCACGTCCGCGTGATTCCCCATCATGAGGAGATAGAAGGGGCGGAACGTGGCCGGCGACACGCCGCTCCGGTAGGGCAGCTTGCCGCCCAGAACGTTCAGGTCATAGATGACCCCATCGAACTGGCTCCGCAAACCCAGAACGCCCACCGCCAGATTTTGGCTGAGAAAACGTTCCTTCAGTCCGGCTACCAGCAGTGCGGAATCGGTGTTCGTCTGGAACAGGTCGGTGACGATGACCGTCAGCCGGTCGGGGCCCGCCCGTTCCAGCACTTTCTGGATATTGGTCTCCCGGTTGACCGCTTTGTTGTAGTAGAAGGAAGGTTCGGAAGCCATCACGTGCCCCCGTCCGCTCACCGGCACGACGATGGTGCCGAATTGGAAAAACGAAACCTTGCTGTCCTTCCATCCCGTCAGGGCGGCGGACTCCAACCTCGGCAGCAGTTGACAGTAGTGCGTCGTCCCGCCCTTCGCGGCACCCGGAGACACAAAGCCTTCCATGGACAGCGTCGCGTCAATGTGGATGTCCACAGGGAGTTCTTTCGAGATGGGAGGCGTCGCGACCGTACTGACCGGTGGAGGTACCAGATCTTTACCGACTTGATCCGTCGTGCAGCCAGCCAGCAGGACTGCTACGAGCAGGGCGGCGGTGATCAATATTTCACGTGACATGGAATGGGAACCTCCACGGCGACCTTTTCATCGCAGGGGTTAATTTCAACTCCTGCTTCAGGATGGTCTGTCGGTGATGATCGTCCGTAAATATGCGCGGGATCAGAATCCTTCAGTGAACCAGCCGTTAGAAGAACATTCAATGATGACACGGCGTCGCGTTGCCCCCCAAGGCACTGCGTGTTCGCGGCTTGCCTTCAGCTTTCAGTAATCACTTGAAGTTGTATTCTAAAATCTCATTAAACAGATATCAAATCATATTTCTATTTCAGTTTATACACAACTTTGTCTGTCTCTTGAACATTCAGTGATCTTTGGAGGGAAGGCCCCTAATATTAATATCCAGAACGCCGAAATTATATCGCCACTACAGTTGCGTCGCCGATGGCGGCGTAGCGGTCGGGGAGGCAGGTGAAGATCACGATCTGGCACTCCCGGGCCGCCCGGGCCAGCACCGCGCCCATGAGGCGCAGCCGCTCCGGGTCGGTGTAGCCGAGCGCGTCGTCCAGGATCAAGGGCATGCCGCCCTCGCCGGCCACGATCATGGCGCAGGCGGCCCGGAACACCAGCGACAGCTGCTCCCGCGTGCCGCCGCTCAGCGAGTCGAACGGCACGGTGACGCCCCCCAGGGTCCGGCTCTCGATGCGCAGCTCCTCGCTCACCTCCACCCCGAACGTGGGGTCGAACACCAGCCGGCCCAGCCCCTCGATCTTCTCCTTGAGCGGCGCCACGTACGCCCGCCGCGCCTTCTCCCGCTCCTCGCGCATGGTCTCGAAGAGGCACCGGGCCGCCGCCGCCCGCCGCAGCAGGGCGCCGGTCTCCGCCCGCCGGCGCTCCAGGTCGATCTCGGCCTGGCGCAGCTTCTCGTGGAGCCCCTCCTCGCCGCGGATCTTGAGCCGCGTCCGGACCTCGGTGAGCTCCGTCTGGGCGGCGGCTCGCCGCTGCTGCACGGTCCGCAGCGAGCCGGCGGCCGTCTCGGCGAGCGCCCGCACCTTGTCGGGATTCTTCGCCTGGAGCGACGTCTCGGCGGCGCGGACGGCGGCGGCCGTATCCGCCACGGCCCGTTCGGCCGCCTCAAGCGCCGCCGTCAGCGCGTCGTCCGCCGCCGCGGCCCGCGCCCGCTCCAGGCTCCCGTTCGCCTTGTCGCGCTCACCGGCGAAGAGCTCCCGCTGGACCCGCCGCGCTTGGTGCTCCGCGTTCAGCTCGTCCCACACGCCGCGGGCGGCCTCCAGCGCCGCCTGGGCGGACTCCCACCGCCCGGCCGCCTCCTTCAGCCGTGTCTCGGCCTCGGCCCGCTCCCGCTTCGCGGCGCCCAGGTCGGCGGCCATGGGCGGATCGGCCGGCCGTTTCGCCCGGTAGTCGGCCACCGCCGCCGCCAGGCCCCGCACCTTCCGGTCGAGCTCGTCGTAGGTCAGGTCCCGCAGGTTGTCCTTCTCCACCTGCCCCACGGCGTCCGCCACCCGCCGGGCTTCGCGGCGATCCTCGAACGCCTGCCGGGCCGCCTCGGGATCGGCGACACCCGCCTTGGCGCAGGCCGCCGCCAGGATCCGGCGCGCCTCCTCCACCTCGCGGACCATGGCTCCGGCGCCGGCGCCCGCGGCGATCTCCACCTCCAGCACGCCCGGCAGGGCGAGGCGGGTGGTTTCGGTGACGGCTAGCGTCCGAGTGCCGCCCTTCTCCAGCCGGACCTCCCGGCCGTCGACGTCCAGTTGCACCGCGGCCAGGCCCCGCAGGGTCACCTCCGGCGCCTCGGTCCGCTGGCGCGCTGCGGCTTCGAGCAGCCCCCGCTCGGCCTCCTGGATCGCCTTCAGGGCGCGGTCGGTCACCTTGTTGCGCGCCAGCTCGGCTTCCGCCTGCCCGGCGCTCGCCCGCGCCGCGTCGATGCGCCCCTGGCGCTCCCGCAGCTGGTCGAGATTGAGCTGATTGTTGAAGAAGTCGAAGTCGTCGCGCCGCCGGGCGGCGTGCGCCTCCGCCTCCTTCCGCCGGCCGTCCGCCTCGCCGAACGCGCGCTGGGCTTCCTTCAGCCCGGTCTCGGCCCGGGTGAGAGCCGGACGCGACTCCGCGTCCGCTTTCTCCAGGCGGTCCAGCTCCGCGGCGGCGCGATCCGCCGCCTCGATCAGCGCCCCGCGCTCCTTCAGGTCGCGCCCGGCGACCTGTTCGGATTTCTGCGCCGTCTGCAGCCGGAGGCCGGCTTCCGAGCACGCCTTCTCCAGCCGCTCGATCTCCTCGAGATCGGCCGCGTGCGCCGCCTGCTCCCGCGCCAGCTCCGCCTCCTGCCGCTCGAGCTGCGCCAGCTCCCGCCCCAGCGCCGCCGCGCGCTCGGCGTCCGCCTCGAGCTCGCCCAGGGCCTGCCGGAGGGCGGCCGTGGCCCCCTCGCCGTCGGCCAGCGCCTGGCGGGCGTCCGCGAGTTCCCGCCGCTCCGCACCGCGCTCGCCGGTGAAGTAGGCGAGGTACTCGGCGCGGACCTTGTCGAACAGGCTGTCCTCCCGCGGGTCGGCGGGGCGCCCGCCCGACGCCCGGTCCAGGGCGGCGGAGAGCGACCGCTGGCTCCCGAGCTCCGGCTGCCGGATGGCGTCCCCCTGCTCGATGATGAGCGCCCGCCAGAGGTCGTAGTCCAGCGTCTCTTGGAGGATGGCCAGGGCGCGGTCGTGGGCCTCGCGGCCGGTGAGGTTTTCCGGCCGGGGGGCGCGGACGGTCAGCCGGGTCTCCGGCCGCTTGGTGAACCGCTTGAAGTAGGTGAAGGCGTAGGAGCCGCTCTCCGCCTCCAGCTCCACCTCCGGCCCCTCGTCCCGGTGCACCGGCTTCACGGCGTCGATGCGCCGGTGCCGGCTGTTGTCGGGATAGTCGAAGAGGAGCCCGACGGCCTCCCGGAGGCTGGACTTGCCCGCCTCGTTGGGGCCCTGCACCAGGGTGATCCCCGAGGGGCCGAACGCCACCTCGGCCCGGGTGATGCCGCGGTAGTTGGCGACGCGGAGCCGGATGAACCTCATACGGCCTCCTTCGCCAGCCGGACCAGGAGCATCAGGGCGTCGCGGGCGGCGCGGCCCTCCTCCCCGCCCCCCTCGATCCGCACCCGGAGCCGCCGGACGGTGGCGTCGGCAAAGCCGGAGAAGCCGAGGTCGGCGAAATCCGGGTCGTCGGGCGTCACGACGAGGCCGGCGTCACGGACCTCGAACGCCGCGAAGAGCTCCCGGGCGGCGTCCAGCTCGTGCTGGAGCGCCGCCGCCAGGGCCAGCGAGAGCGTCCCAACGAGGTTCAGCCGCACGACGGTGCGCTCCTTCTCCTCCAGCCCGCCCAGCTCCAGGCGCAGGGCGGCGATGTCGTCAGCGACGTTTAGGTCCACCCGCGCCCGTTCCACGAATCGCCATTGGCCCACGGCGACCTCACGGGCGGCCGCGCCCTCCGGCCCGACCTCGACGACCAACGCGTGGCCCGACCGCACCTCGTCGAAGTCCGTGGCCTCGGGCGTGCCCGAGTACCAGATCCGTCCGCCGGCGCCGAGCTCGGTGAGCGAGTGCCGGTCGCCTAAGGCGACGTAGTGGAGCCTCCCCTCAGCGACGGCCCGCTCGAGGTCGTCCACGGCGATGAGCCCGGCGGCTTCGCGGTCGGGCGCGAACCGGTCCGCGGCGCCGTGCCCGGCGCCGACGCGGACGACGCCGGCGGCGGGGGCCGGCGCGCGGAGCGCCTCGTAGACGGGGTTGGCGGCGGGGCGCTTCGACAGCCACGGCGCCCCCGCCAGCTCCACCCCCTCGGCGACGAGGACGGGTTCAGAATTTTCGATCACGTGCACGTGGGGCGGCTTCCGCTCGAGGAAGGTGGCGGAGCGGTACACCGACGCCTCGTTCAGGGGGTCGTGGTTGCCCGGCAGCAGGTACACCGGGACCGGCACGTCGCGGAGCACCTCCAGGGCGCGGGCCACGGTGCGGCGGTCCACCTGGTTCGACTCGAAGGCGTCGCCGCACACCAGCATGAAGCGGCACCCCTCGGCCGCGGCGACGCGGCCCAGGGCGCGGACGGCGTCGAACCGCGCCTGGGCGTACCGCTCCTGGGCCCCCTCGTCCAGGAAGTGCCGCCGCATCCCCAGCTGCCAGTCGCTCGTGTGGAGAAAACGAACCATCGCCGCCCCCTGATAAAGATCGTCAGCCCGTATCCGGCCCTCGCCGGCATCACCTGATCAGCCTGTATCCGATCGCCAGCCACCGCTCGTCCGGCCTTGCTCATTCGATCCTTATGCAGTTTGCTCTCGATCACTTTCAGATCCGCTCGATTTCCCCGCGCGATCTGTCATCGAGAAGCTCGCAATTTCCTTCATTCACTATCAATGAGCGATGCCGTTGGACATGCCGTCCGGCACCTGCTTCCCCGGGGCACCCGTGAAGCGATCCGTTCACCTGACCTGGAAAATCCGACTCATCACGACAGCGCCCCCTCGGCCCCTGTTCTCGTCCCCATTCATTTCAGCTTTCTCCTGACGATCTAAGGATACTCATGGAACGGCAATCACGCAAGCAGGAGTCTCCCAAAGCGTGACAGGAATCACAACGGGGACACAAAACCGCAGTATCAGATAGCGAAAGCTGGAGCATTACAGGTCAGAGTTCGTGGCTGAGAGTGCAGCCGAGAAATTGAGCTTATGTACGTTTCCGATGGAGCACCGCTGGTCGATTCGGACGAACAAATTATCGTCGCGGATCTGGGGAGAACAGATAATGCACCCAGTGGAAGTCTTTTTCTCGGTTGGTTTCCCGGACGGCCAGTCGGCGCTGATGCTGGTGGCGGCCCGGCTGCGGCATATCGCCGGGAGCCGCTGGGGTGAGCGGCGCTACCTGAAGGTGGAGCGGCTGGAAGAGTCGATCCTGGTGGCGGCGGAGGCGTGAGGGGCGGTACCGGGCGATTCGCTACGCTCATCGCCCTGTACCGCCGGATTGGAGGATACCCCATGAAATGTGCGAAAGATTCTTGACGCTACCGGTGGATTTGGATCGGCTGGTGGAGCTGTGGATCGAGCACTACGCCCGCCTGGACGAACCGGCCCGCCGCCGGCTCCCGCTTCAACCCATCTGGTTCCTGGCGCCACAAACTTAATGACAGTATTGAAGCGTAAAAATGGAAATCTTCGAGCGGGCGATGGCAATGTCAGGGAGCTATAAAGTCATAGAAATTTAGGATTTCGTCGAATCGCTCTTCAAGAACCACCTCAGGTACAGTAGCACCGTACATTTTTCGCGCATGGTCTGCACGCCGGACATCCTCGTCCGTCCAATGCGTGATTCGAACAAGTCTGTCCCAGTCTTCTTTATCAAACGATGTGCCGTACTTCGCCCAAGCTGAATGAACTCCGGCAGCATGTGCCATGCCTATATCACGGGGGATGCTGTCTCCGATATACAGGGCCGACGAAGGCGTCACTCCCGCATCAGCGCAGATTTTTAACAGGATCTGCGTGTCCGGTTTTCGGTGGTGTAAGCTGAGTATTTGGAGTTTATGAGTCCGTAAGCTTTGTTTAAGTTGCTGAGGGTTCGGATGACCAGGTCCTTTGTCTTGAACAGCATAGATACAAGAAAAATAGTCAATCAAGTTGAGCTTCCTCAGTCTGTACTCCGCATTCACCACCGTCGCTTCGGTGTGGGCGACGATTTTCGTTCCAGCCATCTTTATCTCAGTTAGACCATTCTCCACTCCAGGGTATGCGAGGAGATACTTCTTCCGCGCCGAGTTAAAGGAGTGAAATGCGGGATCGAGCAGATCCTGTAGCTGTTTGGGGGATTTATCAGGATAGCGATTTTTAACTGAGGGGATCTCTAACAAAGCAAAAGGCGGTTCTGAATCACCGTACCGTTTATGTACATCCTGAAGTTCATCCAAGATTTGATCTTTCGGCACGTCCAAGATGGGGACCACGGTCTCAACCATTGCATAAAAGGCTTTGGAAAAAAACGTGACCCAGTCATACAGGGTATTGTCCAGATCACACACGACGAGTTTGATCTGAGCGAACAAAGGCGTCCTCATTATCAGACAAAGGAATTTTTAAAAACTCCGAATTATAGTTTGTACAGGCAATCTATACCGATTTTGCGCCGTCATTGGTTTTCTCCTTGTCGAGATTTATCAAGGAGCTTTACAACTTATGGATTTTTGTTCACTCCTCATCGTCTGTGTAATCCGTCTCATCCTGTTCCCACAAACGATGCCAGAAAATCAGTCGCCTGATAAAACCTTGATCAACATGTAGCCACGCATCGCACTTATCTACAAGCGGAGGCAGCTTCCGGAATATATCGGATCGCACCTGTATTAATACTGGGACCATGTGTTTTAGTAATAAACGTTCACCATTAATGTATCTTTCACAAACGACAAGGTTTATGCCGTTCTCATCTTTAATACAACCTTTAAAAGTAATGGGCTCTTCATTTTTCGTCGGATCAATTAGTAAAATCAACAACTTAAAATATTCTATGATGTAGTCATCCCAACCGCTATCGAGGCATGCAATTTTTTCTACAAGCTCCTGCCAGGTCGGAACGATTCGATTGCAATAATCTTCGCCAAACGTGTCCTCCTCGATTTCGAATCTGCCTTGCTCATCCGGCACTATCAACCAAATCGCCGCGCGTTTCTGCATATCGTGATACAGAAGATTGTGCAGATAGTTTGTTTTCTTCCGACAGCGGGAACAAGTGACCTGGAACAAGCTGCTATCTATCACCTTCTCCTTCAGTTCGGGATTCAACGTAACATTCACAGTATCAAACCGGGCGAACTCATTCTGAGCACCGCATTGGGGGCATCGGACTTTGATCAGTTGGCTTTTGGTCACTGTACGAATCCTTTCAGTACTGTCCCGTTAACGGATTTGCATTGCCATCTAAGATGTGCCAAATGAATTTCTTAATAGGCATTTTCACCTGAAACGATTTGAACTTTTGGGTAGCATCTACTGTAGGATACTTACCGTATTAAAACGCTCCTTCCACCCCGATTAATGTGTATCCCTCCTCATTCACACTTGTAGAACGAATAATTATTGACCAGATATAACCACCGACCATCGTACTCCAAGTCCCCAGTAACGGATCTTCTTTGCCGAAGATAGTTGAAGAAAAAGTTGTTAAAAACAAAATCAAACAGATTATTTTCATGATTAACCTAAATGTTTTTTAGTGTTGAGACAATATACTAAAGTTTGTACATAAAAATATTATCTGGTTTGTCTTTAGTTCCACCAGCACACACCGGCCGACGAGTTCCAGGATAATGAACTACCTTCCAACCGGATGCGAGAAGGCTATCGAGTTGAGTATATCGGGGGCCTGCTACATTAAAATTCTGTTGTTTAAGTGCTTTCAATAGGTCTTCCAGCAGCGGATCGTCTATTCTTTCAAATAGGAAAGGTTCTTCACCCCTGATCATTCTTTCAAGATCATCTCGCTTGGCGAAATCATTTTGAGAGCCATTCCGAAACCATGTCTGCCCCTTATAAAGTACTGAATCAATTGTCGTTACGCAGACATGAGGATATGCTGGTATACGATCGATCTCAAAAACACCGATATGATGTCCTTCGTACATCAATTCAGAATACAGAAATCGAGGTGGCGGCTGAAATGCTATAGAAGCCCAGGTCTGAAAATCAGCATCGTTCCATGATTTTGAAATTTTTCGGAGTTCACGATGCGTGCGGTGATCTTTCACGCCGTATACCAGATACCCTCTATCGCGCCCTTCGCCGTTGGCGATAGCGACTAAATCTTTCAACAGTTCACCTTTTCCACGATCCCACGCCGGAGAACCCGCGCTTTGGAGCAGTTGAGGCGGGAAATCGGCCTTCCAGTCTAACCAAGTATCTTCACTGTATTTAAGTAGCTCCTCGAATTTCTGTTCGTCCAAAATGATCTCCCATCAATGGTTTCAGATATTTACCAAGTATTCTGTCTCTACTCCTCCTCAAAGCCCTGCGTCTTGAATTTCAGGGAGCGGCAGTTTTCGGTGACGATGCGGAGGATGGTGTCGGAGACGCCGTCGGGGAGATGGGCATCGATCTCCAGGGTGACCGAGACATCGGCGTGGACCTGTCCCACCAGGTGGGCGATCACCTCCTCGGCGATTTTGGATGCGTCGCGGCCCACACGGTTGGGATCGAGCTGGACGCTGCCGTGGAATCGGGTGAACCGGGGGGCGGGGGGCGCCTTCGGCGCGCCACGATCGGTCCCGGGGTATCCGCCAGGATAGGCCCCGTCCGCTGGAACGCCGCCGTTGACGCCGCCCGCAGCGGGTCCTCCTGACAATCCGAAACCATTCGCACCGCCGCCACCGGCTGTCGCGCCGGACAGCGGGCGCCCGTTGGCGTCCAACGCGCCGGCGGGGGCCTCCGCCTGCATCTGCCGCAGGGCGACGTCGGGCTTGACCAGCAGGCCGTCGGCGTGGGCGTCGGCCAGGGCGATCTTCTGCCCGCCGCGCAGGCCGCGGTAGCGGCCGGCCGCCTCGTCGTAGCTGTCGGCATAGGCGAACGAGTCCTGCGCCCAGGTCATCAGGCCGAGGCCGTCGCGGATGGCTTGCAGGAGCACGTCCGCGTCGCGCAACCGCGGCAGATACAGGTAGCGGGCGAAGTATTCCACCAGCTCCCGAATGGCCACGTGGTCGCCGCGCCAGAGGGGCACCCGGTCCAGCTCCATGCGAAGCCGCGAGGCGGCAAATCCCGTGAGCAGCAGCTCGTCGCTCCGCAGCCGCCGGCTGGCCTGCACCGCCAGCGCGTCTCCCGCCTTGAGCTGGATCACCTGCCATTCCGGCTCCGACTGGGGAGTCGCCTGCGCCGGCACCAGCAGCCAGCGGTATGTCTCCGGGATGCGGACCTTCACCGTGCTGTCGGCGGCATTTTTCTGGTTCTCGGCCTGCTTCACCTGCTGCGGGTCCAGATTCAGTTCCATCTTCTCGTTCAGGATGGACTCCCAGGCCAGGAACTTGCGCGCCGCCTCATCGAGGTCCTGCAGTTGCGCCTTGTCGGCCGCCAGAAACACCAGCGTGTTGCGGTACAGCCGGGGCGCCGAGCCCCGCTTCTCCAGTATCGCCCGGGCGGCCTTCTCGGCGGGGTTGCCCGGGTCCTTGCTGTACGGGTGGTCGATGCCCAACACCACCAGCCGGGCGTCCGCATCGTCGGGCACATCCTGGCCCGATTGCGGAAGCGGGTGGACGCGCGGGAAATCCCCCGTCTTCTTCAAATCTTCGCGCAGGCGGCGCCCCAACTCCTGGGCCACCTTGTCCGGATTGCGCGTGAGCTGTTCAGCCCGGTCCTCGGCGAGTTTCGTCACCGTGGGCTGGGTGGAGTACCAGTAGCGCGGCCCGTCCTGGTACAGGTACGTCGCCGCCGCCGCCAGCCGCCGCAGCGCGTCGCCGAAGATGGCGGGTGATTCGTCGGGCATCACGCAGCCCAGCTTGATGCGCCGGTCCTCGAGGCCGCGGTGGGCGGCCTTGGCCGTGGGCGCCGAGCCGAGGTAGATGGTCCGGGCCACGCGCCGGCAGGCGGCGTATTTGCCCAGGTTGGCTACCTCGCCGTCCATGCGCAGGGGGAGCGAGTTGGGCCCGTCCACGTCGCGCTCGATCACGGGCACCCAGTTGTCCGACAGGTACCGCGTCAGCTCGAACTGGACGCGCGGCTCGTCGATGGCGATGTTGGCCGGAAGGATCAGGGGATTCTTGTCGCCGCGCACCCAGAGGCTGTGGATCACCGCGGCCATGAGGCGCAACACGCCGCGGGTGCGCTGGAACTTGACCAGGGTGGACCAGTCGCCGTAGAGCCGGTCGAAGATCTCCGGATGGATGGGATAGGCCGCCTTGATACGCTTCTCGTACTCGGACTCGCGGCACTCGGGCGGGAACTCCGCCGGGTTCTTGTGGTAGAACTCGGCGAACGCCCGCGCCACCACATCGCGGTCCTTAAATCGCGCCGGGTCGGCCAGCGGCTGGAACAGCCGCCGCCGCACGATCTCGAAGCCCTCCTCGGCACTGGCGGGGCGCCACGACGACTCCACTCGGCCGATGACGTTGCGGAGGCGGTCCAGCGCCTCCCGGCCGCGGACGCCCCCCACCTCCACGTCGTCGGACTGGGTGTGGGGCGAGGCGGCCGTATCCGACGCGGGCAGGCTGATCACCACGAGGCAGTTGCCGGCCAGCTTGGCCGACTCGCTCAGCAACTGGGCGAAAGTGAACTGCGTCTCGAAGCTCCCCGCCGGCAAGTCGCCCTGGTCGTGAAGCTGGCGGGCGTAGGCCACCCACTCGTCGATGAGGACGAGGCACGGCCCGTGGGCGATGAGCAGCTCGCGGAGCGCGTCCCCCGGACTGGTGGCCCGCTCGTCATCGGCCGCGATCCGGGCAAAGGCATTCTCCCCGCCGAGCTGCCAGGCCAGCTCCCCCCACAGTGTCCGCACCACGATGCCGTCGGGCTTGATGACGGGATTGCCCGGCGAGATCCGGTTCCCCACCAGCACCACCCGCTGCGCCTTCGGCAATTTTTTGGCTCCGGCTTCCTGCATCACCGCGTCCATGCCGGCCAGATCGCTCGGCGGCGCGCTGGAGAATAGGTGGTAGAGGGCCAGCATGGAGTGGGTCTTGCCGCCGCCGAAATTGGTCTGGAGCTGCACCACGGGGTCGCCCCCTGCGCCGGAAAGGCGCTGCACGGCGCCCACGAGGAGCTGCTTCAGGCTCTCGGTTAGGTAGGTGCGGCGGAAGAACTCCACCGGGTCGCGGTACTCGTCGGTCCCCTGTCCCAGGTGCACCTGCCAGAGGTCGGCGGCGAACTCGGCCTGCTGGTAGCGGCCGCTGGCCACGTCGGGGTGGGGCTCCACCACCTCGCGCCACGGCTTCAGAGTGGAGGCGGCCGGGCTCTCGATGACCTTGCCCAGGCTCTTCTTCCGCTTCTCGCCGCGCACCTGCTCGTCGAAACGCACGCGGAGGAGCTCCATCTTCATGGTCTCGAGCTCCTCGGCCTGCGGCGCCGAGACGGCGGAGAGCAGGCGCCCGGCCGAGTCCATGGCGCGGTAGGCGTCGTCGCTGGAAAACGTCCCCTGGTGCGCCCAGGCGTTCCGCACCTCGCGCAGCTCGCTCACGAGGCTCCGCTCGGCGTGGCCCAGCGTTTTCTTGAAGACATCGTTCCAGGCGTCCCACATGAGGCGCAGCAGCGCCGCCGCATCCCAGGCGGCGATGGGCTTGCCCAGGAGCTGGCGGTCCTCGCCGACGATATGGAGGGCGGCCGCGTGGGCCTGGTCGCGGTAGGCGCTGGCGAACTCGCGCTCGATGAACGCGCCCAGACCGGCGCGCAGCAGCTCCAGCGCCTTGCCGATTCGTTCGTGGTTCGTTACAGCCATTGAGCACTCCTTGTGGGTTGAAGCAAGAAGCAGGAAGCGAGAAGCGGAAAGCATGAAGCAAGAA